>Ga0209414_1000241_pt1 | contig 25770 bp, 22 predicted proteins | sample LakVidmifraction_4_FD_181154 | JGI IMG/M metagenome (GOLD analysis project Ga0209414, IMG submission 181154) | Hypersaline microbial communities from Lake Vida, Antarctica - Brine Hole Two &gt;0.2 micron (SPAdes) (version 2) | ecosystem: Environmental > Aquatic > Non-marine Saline and Alkaline >...
GATGCGGTGCTTGAGCATACATATGAGGCCTTGTCTAACTGTAGGATTTTGATTATACATGTTGCTAAGAGCAATCGGTTTTAAGTAGGGGAAGAGAGAAATGCGAAAATTGAAGAGGGGCGAGGCGGCCTAGCCCGTACAAGGGGAAAGAGGGAATAAGTTGCGAGTTGCAATTGCGCGAGTTGGGGAGAGTGGCGGAAGAAGAAAGAAGGGGGAGGGAAAGACGCGATCTAAGATTTAGGGAGAGACGCGATAAATCACGTCTGTACGAGAAAAGGGAAAGAATGCGGGAAGATAGATAAATGTGGGGATGGAAAATTGAAGAGGGGCGAGGCAGGCCTAGCCCGTACAGGGGGTTCGGGTAAATCAATGTGGAAATGGTAATATATAATTTTTTCATAAAAAAATAGAAAAGGAAATAAAAATGATAATAAGTGATCTATCAAAGATTGAAGGCAGAACATATCCAGCAAGAAGAAGAACACAGAATCTTGTTTGTGGAGCAGCTCCAATACAAGCTACAAATTTCAGCATGGGGTATGTTACTCTTGAGCCAAAAGGTGGACAGGTTCCATGGCACAATCAGGAGCAGGAAGAAGTTTACTTTGTTGTAACTGGTACTGGTGAAATGTGTCTTGGCGAAGAAAAGATGACTCTTACTGCTGGGCAGGCTGTTTATATTCCAATTGGAGTTTTTCATCAGTTGACAAATATTGGAGATGATATTTTAAACTTCATTTATTGTTATGGACCAGCCGGCGATGTTGCTCACTGGAAGCAGGAGTTGGCAGGAACACTACCAAAAGAGGGTGTTGATGTTCAGGCTCTTCCAGAAGGTGCTTGGCCACAATGTACTGAGAAACCGGTTGAATAATGGTTAATTGTTAATGGTTAATGGTAAATAGTTCACTCCGTGGGTAGGAATGCCCCCGGCGGGATTGTTTTATGCCGAACTGGGGCTCGGCGTTCCCAGGAAGACAAGGGTTACCCCTCCGTCACGCTTTGCGCGCCACCTCCCCTAATTTAGGGGAGGAGCACTTTGGATCTAACAGTTGAGGGTAAATCAATGTGGGGAGCAGATATTGATGGGGGGGGTGAACGTCCAACATCGAATCAGTCTTCGCTCTACGAGCTACGCCGGACATGCTATTCAACATCCAATGTAGAATGGAAGATAGGATACCCCTCCGTCACGCTTTGTGCGCCACCTCCCCTAAACAGGGCAGGAGCACTTTGGATTTAATGGTCTGAGGGAGAATAAATGTGGGGAGGGCAGATGTTGAATCTGCCCTACGTGGTATGGGTGAATGTGGAATTAATTAAGAATTGTATAGGCGACATGTCGGTCGCCATTTTGAAAAAATAAAGGAAAATATATTATGAGTGAAATAAAGATACATAAGATTGGCATCATTATGAATGGTGTTACAGGGCGAATGGGAACAAATCAGCATTTAATGCGTTCAATTGTTCCAATCATTCAGCAGGGTGGCGTAAAATTAAGTGAAACAGAATTTATTATGCCGGATCCAATTCTGGTTGGTCGTAATCCTGTCAAACTTGCAAAACTTGCAAAGATGTCCGGCATAGAGAAGACAACAACAGATTTAGATTCTGTTCTTGCAGATGACTCCTATCAAATTTATTTTGATTCACAAACAACACTTCGTCGTTCAGATGGTGTTAAGAAAGCTATTGAAGCAGGTAAGCACATTTATTGTGAGAAACCAACTGCTGTTGAGACAGAAAAGGCAATGGAACTATATCATCTAGCCAAAGCAGCTGGAGTTAAGCATGGTGTAGTTCAGGATAAACTATGGTTGCCTGGTTTACTGAAGCTACAGTTTCTTAGAGATCAGGGATTTTTTGGTAAGATATTATCAGTTCGTGGTGAGTTTGGTTACTGGGTATTTGAAGGTGATACAATTCCTGCACAGCGTCCATCATGGAACTACAGGAACGAAGATGGCGGCGGTATGATTTATGATATGCTTTGCCATTGGAGATATGTTCTTGATAATATTTTTGGTAAAGTTAAGTCAGTATCATGTCTTGGAGCAACTCATATTCCTGAGCGTGTTGATGAAGAAGGTAAGAGATACAAATGCACAGCTGATGATGCAGCTTATGCAACATTTGAGCTTGAAGGTGACATTATTGCACAATTCAACTCAAGCTGGGTAACTCGTGTACGTCGTGATGACCTATTGACTCTTCATGTTGATGGAACAAAAGGTAGTGCAGTTGCAGGATTGCGTACTTGTTATGCACAGTCATATGGTACGACACCAAAGCCAGTTTGGAATCCTGACATTGACAATCCAATTGATTTCTTTGCAGGATGGCAGGAAGTTCCAAATCAAGTTGATTTTGATAATGCATTTAAGATTCAGTGGGAATTGTTCTTGAAGCATGTTGTTGCAGATGAACCATTCAAGTGGGATCTACGCGAAGGAGCCAAGGGTGTTCAGCTGGCTGAAAAAGGTCTTGAGTCCTGGGAAAAACGTGCATGGGTTGAGATTCCGGAGCTATAAGGAAATATATAAATGGTAAATGGTGAATGGTAAATGGTAAATTGTGGAATGCCTCCGGCGGTATTTAGTAGATAAGTTGAGAAGCAATACCTGAGTTTACCTTTTGCAATTTGTTTGAGGGCTGGCAGCTCTACATTACATATCCCAGGCATGCTCTGGGATAATAAAATAAGCGAAGCTTGCACCTGCTCATGGCAGTGAAAACTATTTACTATTTACTATTAACTATAAACGTTTTCGTAGAAAACATAAGGATAAAAATGAATAAGACAGTTTTAGTGACAGGCGGAAGCCGTGGAATTGGTTTTGGTATTGCAAGGTGTCTTGCTGAGGCAGGATATGATGTTGCCATAAATGGTGTTCGAGATGAATCTGCTGTTACAGCAGCCATGGAAGAGTTGAAAGCATTTGGTGGTAGAGTAATTTATTGCCAGGGTGATATTTCTAAAACAGAAGATCGCCAAAAAATGGTTTCAAAGATTGAAGCAGAATTTGGCAAGTTAAATTTCCTGATTAATAATGCTGGTGTTGCACCAAATGTTCGCAATGATATTCTGGACGCTACGGAAGAGAGCTTTGAAAGATTGATGAAAATTAATCTTCAGGGACCATATTTTCTGACACAGGCTTTTGCCAACAAAATGGTTGAGTGGAAGCAAGCTGATGAATCATTTGAAGCTGCAATTGTCAATGTTACATCAATTTCTTCAGATGTTGCATCAGTTGCAAGGGGTGAGTATTGTGTATCAAAGGCTGGTCTTAGTATGATGACAAAGCTTTTTGCAGTTCGCCTTGGAGAATACAATATACCTGTTTATGAAATTAAGCCGGGTATTATTAGAACAGATATGACATCTGGTGTAACTTCTAAATATGACAAACTTATATTTGAAGAGGATCTTCTTGTTCAGGCAAGATGGGGATACCCTGAAGACATTGGTAAGGTATGCAGGTCTCTTGTTGCAGGTGATTTTGCTTACTCAACAGGTCAGGTAATCAATGTTGATGGTGGTTTTATGTTGCCGAGACTTTAAGTCAAATGCGAAAATGCGCAAGTGCTAAAATGTGAAAGTTGAGGAATGCCTCTGGCGGAACAAGATGGCGGATTGACCTTTGATCCTGCTGTAGCAGGAAAGTACTGTTTTTGATCCCCCTCCGTCCACGCCGTCATTTGTTTTTTGTTTAAAAGCAAATAACAGCGTGGCCACCTCCCCTAAACATCAGTCTTCGCTCTACGAGCTTCGCCTAACACGGTCAGTCTTCGCCCGTTGGGCTACGCCCGACAAAGGGCAGGAACACTTTGGATCAAATGGTTTTAGGGTAGATAAATGTGGGGAGGTCAGATATTGAATCTGCCCGTACGGGGAAATCGGAGGGACGGGTAAAAACGGTAAACGAAAAAAAAAAGTGTACAAGATGGCAGAAATACTATATAGTTGATAAATAATAAGATAGTGTTATTGTGCGAGTGTTCGTATAATAATTTTTATAAAAATAAATCTAAACAAGGAGTACGTCATGGCTAAAGGTAGAGATTCCCAAAAGAGCGAAAAAAAAGTATCCACAAAATCATTGAAAGAAAAGCGCCAAGAGAAAAAAGACAAGAAAGACAAGCAGAAATAATAAATTCGAAAATTCGTTGAGGGCAGATATTGCATCTGCCCGTAAGCGGGAGGGACGAAAGAAATTCGAAAATTCGGAAATTCGAAAATGGAGAAATTGAAGAGGGGTGAGGCAGGCCTAGCCCGTACCGGGGGAAAGGGGGAATAAGTTGCGAGTTGGGGAGAGTGTAGGAAGAAGAAAGGGAAAAAGAGATAAGCGATAAGAGTTATGGAGAGACGCGATAAATCACGTCTGTACGAGAGGGAAGAGATAAGATTTAAGAGATAAGAGCTAGTTGGCATTCATTAATGAAGAGGGAAGATGGAAAAATTAAGTAATTTATTGAACTATGAACTTATTAGTATAGGGGAATATAATATAAAGGTTTATACATTAGTAACTCTTTTATTAATTTACCTGGCTACTAAAGTTATATTATGGACCATTAAAAAAGCAATATTTCGTAAATATAGGTTTAAAAGAATTGATAATGGTAATACTTATGCGTTATTTCAAATCATTAAATATATAATATGGGTTATTGCTATTGGTTTTATTTTAGATACCATCGGACTTAAAGTTACTGTATTAGTTGCAGGTTCAGCAGCTTTGCTGGTTGGGGTAGGATTAGGATTACAGCAGACATTTAACGATGTTATATCTGGAATAATATTACTATCTGAACGGTCAATAAAAATAGATGATGTATTAGAAATAGATGGTGATGTTGTAATAATTCAGGATATTGGATTAAGAACCTCGAGAGGGCTTAATAGAGATGATATTTCCATCATAATACCTAACTCTTTAATTACAACTCATAAGGTAATAAATTGGAGTCATCAGTCAAAAAAGACTCGTTTTAGGATTGATGTTGGAGTTGCTTATGGTAGTGATGTTGATTTAGTTATAAAAGTCTTGGAAGAAAGTGCACTTGAACATCCTGATATTGAGGATAAGGAATCAATTGAAGCAAGATTAGTGGATTTCGGAAATTCATCATTAGATTTTCAAGTCTTATTCTTCAGTTCAAATATTTTTAGAATTAACAAGGTCAAAGCTGAGATTCGTAGAATTATAAATCAAAAGTTTGCTGAAAATAAAATTACAATACCATTTCCACAAATGGATTTGCATTTTAAGTCAAAGAATTATGAATGATATCTCTCGCAGAGAAGAATTTGCCACAAAAAAGCCTAGGGCGGACGAGCCGCCTGTCTGCGTGAGTACACGAACAGGCAGGCAACCAAAAGAATTTTTGCACAAGGCGCAAAGAGCACAAAGAAGAAAAAACAAGAAGATTTAGCCACAAAAAAGCCTAGGGCGGACGAGCCGCCTGTCTGCGTGAGTACACGAACAGGCAGGCAACCAAAAGAATTTTCGCACAAGGCGCAGAGAACGCAGAGAAAAGAATAGGTAAAATTTCCGCCTGTCTGCGTGCTACGCACAGGCAGGCGCCGGAGCGACGCGGCTACAGCGTTAGTCTTGCAAATTAACGGTTGATTGCAGTTTCATCCTGTAGCCGAGTATGAAAGAAATGGGCTCGGACAGTGTAACGCATGCTTCCAGCTTGCAAGTGAAGACGCCAACAACCTAGAAGGTTATGCTACCTTAAAATCTGCAAATCAGTATTGTATTGCAAGAACGAGATCAGTCTTCGCAGTTCCTGTCTTCCGCCTTCGTTCCTACGGCGCGACAAGACGGCTTGACAAGGCGATAATGTCTCCATTATCATGAAAAGTTGACAGGTGTGAAACTGCTTTGGAAGTTATTGGAAATCAGAATGTTGAGAATGTCCAGAATAAAAAATAATCATAAAATTCTCCTTCGCCTTTCAGGCTAAGGCGGACAGGCAAGACAATAAAGGGTTGTAGTACCGATAATCAAGGAAATAAGGTTCGCCTTCGCAGTGTCTACTGCTCGACAAGATGGCGTGATACAGCCGCAGTGCGCGGTGAGACATATTTTAAGAAAATACGAAAACACGAGTAAGGAGTTGGGAATTATGACAAAAGAAGTTGATTTTGGGGTGCTGGATAAAATGTCTAGCAGTGAATTTGTTGATCGCTATATTCCAAAGCGGATTGATGGTCAGGTTATTAAGGCTGCGGATTTTCTCAATGGGCGTTCGCATTCAGAGGCAATAGAAGCTGGGTTGGCATCGCGAGAAGCTGGTGCGCCGATAGTACTTGTGCTTGATAAACAGAACTGGATTATTGATAGGGCAATTATTTTGCCATCATATACGGAACTTGTAATTGATGGGTGTATGCTTAAACTGGCAGATGGGGTGTTTGATAATATCATTCGTGTTGCCGGCATTCACCCTAATCCTGAGGATCCCTACGGTTTTTGTAAGGTTAGTCCTACAGAGAACATTCGGATTACCGGGCTTAATAATGCGGTTATAGATGGCGCGGATAATCCTTATGTGGGAAAGAATCCCAAGACTGGAAAGATAACGACGTGGGTAGGGGATTTCTATGGCTGGCGTACAATTGGCATCATGCTGTCACACACAAAGGGGTATGAGGTGTCGGGTTTTACCATGCGTAAGACGCACTGTTGGGCAATATCACAGGGACAGAGCTCCTATGGGTATTTTCATGATATTGTTTTTCAGACTAGCGTTAAGAATGGTGATGGAATTGATTTTCGTAATGGTTGTTCTTTCTTTTTTGTGGATAATATATCGGGGTCAACCAGTGATGATACGGTTGCTTGTACCGCTTTGAATAGTACATGGTTAACGCCAGAATCAAATTATGTTTATTCCATGCAGCCTGAAGGTCTTAATTTTAAGGACGATGCAGCGGATATTCATGATATTGCTATACGAAATATTAGCACTGGTGGTAGTGATCATGGTGTGATTTGCTTGTCCACATCACCTAGAGTGTACAATATCTCTATTGATAATGTTGTAGAGCAAGCTCCCTCTACCCGAGAAGCAGTCGTTAAGATTTACACGGGGTATGGCTCCGGCTATAAAGCAGGGAACCTAAGCAACATCTCTGTTTCAAACGTCACTTCCAATGGTGCGAAGTATGCAGTACTGGTTAAGGCAGAGGTAAAGGATGTGGTTTTTAGCAATGTCGAGGGGTTGAAAGAAGGGATTTGATCGTTGGTCGGGGAGGGGGGGGGAAGTTAAAAGGGAAAAGTGAAAAGGGGAAAATGGGAAAAAAGGAAGATAAGGAATGTTAGGAAAGAGGAAGGGCGGAGGAAGGGGAGAAAGGGGAAAGTGAAAAGGGGAAAAAAGAGATAAGAGCTTAAGATTTAGGGAGAGACGCGATACATCACGTCTGTACAGGAAAAATAGAAGAATTGGGGGCGAAAGATTTTTCTCCCGTACGGATTTGGAGGATATATGAGGGAAATTAAATTGAATGAGGTTGATGTTATCATCATTGGAGCAGGGGCATCAGGGTTGATGTGCGCAATTGAAGCAGGCAAGCGTAACCGCAAGACACTCGTGATTGATCATGCAAAAGAGCCTGGGAAAAAGATTTTAATGTCTGGGGGTGGGAGATGTAATTTCACAAATTACAGCGTAAGTTCCGAAAACTATATCAGTCACAATCCACATTTCTGCAAATCGGCTCTCAGCAGGTATACCCAATATGATTTTCTGGAAATGGTGGATAAGTATAATGTTTCCTTTAGCGAGAGAGATCATGAACAACTGTTTTGCGATGGCAGCGCAAGTGAGATTCTGGATATGTTATTGTCTGAATGCAATAATGGCGTCACTTTTCAAATGGATATGACAATCGAGAAAATTGAAAGGTTGGGAAATCATAGTTTCAGAGTATATACCAATCGTAGCGATTATATCTGCCAGTCCTTAGTTATTGCCACAGGAGGATTATCCATACCGACGAGTGGTGCGAGTCCTTTTGGATATAAGATTGCAGAGCAGTTTGACATCAAGGTATGGCCACGACTACCAGGGTTAGTTCCTTTTACCCTGAGTCCAAAGGATAAAGAACAATTAACACCTCTGTCCGGAATTGCTGTTGAGGTCGTAGTGAGCAATGAACGGAAAAGCTTTCGTGAAAACATTTTATTTACGCATCGTGGTTTAAGCGGTCCTGCGATTTTGCAAATGTCATCATATTGGCAACCTGGTGAGGAAGTTACAATAAATCTGTTACCAGATTTAAATCTTATTTCAACACTAAATGAACAGCAACAACAACGCCCGAAAAAAACAGTAAAATCAGTGCTGTCAGAATATCTGCCTAAACGTCTTGTGAAAACAATGGTAATGAGTGAGCTTGCAGAAAGTCCATTAAATACTTTATCGCAAAAGCAGTTTGAAAAGATTACAGAACAGCTTCAGCAATGGACAATCAAACCAAATGCCACCGAGGGATACCGAACTGCGGAGGTAACTTTGGGAGGTGTGGATTGTGATTCAATCTCATCAAAAACTATGGAGAGCAGTAAGGTGTCGGGGCTGTTTTTTACAGGTGAAGTTCTTGATGTTAGTGGTTGGCTTGGCGGCTATAATCTGCAATGGGCATGGTCATCGGGCTGGTGTGCAGGGCAATTTGTTTAAGGTTGCACTTAAAAAAATGGTAAAGGGTAAAAGGTAAATGGTAAACTTTGGAAAAGCTCTGCAGGTACAAAAAAAGTTAAAAGGGAAAAAGGGAAAACTTTGGATCCGCCTTCACAGTTGCTACGGCGCGACAAGAAGGGGAATAAAGAAATTCGTAAATTCGTAAATTCGTAAATGGCAGGAAGAAGAATAAATGCGTAAATTCGTAAATTCGAAAATGGAGAAATTGAAGAGGGGTGAGGCAGGCCTAGCCCGTACCGGGGGAAAGGGGGAATAAGTTGCGAGTTGGGGAGAGTGTAGGAAGAAGAAAGGGAAAAAGAGATAAGAGATAAGAGGAGGGAGAGACGCGATAAATCACGTCTGTACGGGGGGGAAGAAAGATGGTAATGAGGACATTACCGCTCCCATGCTTGAAAGCTGGAAGCGTGCATTACATAAATATCGCCGGAGGCTTTCCAAAGTTTACCTTTTACCGTTTACCCTTTACCGTTTTATTTAATTCCTTCCGGGAGGGTTTTTTTGATTTTTTTAAAGACTTCAATCATGTCGTACCAGGTTTCCCAACGTTTTGTTTGTGCTCTCAAAAGATATCTTGGGTGATATGTAGGCATTACTGGAATGCCTTTGTAATCCATCCAGACACCTCGCTGTTCAGTAATTTTAAAGTTTGAGTTAAACAGGCTGTTTACAGCTGTTCCTCCAAGTGCAACGATAACTTTTGGTTTTAGGATTTGGATTTGAGCCTCTAGGTATGAGATGCATGCTTTTGTTTCGTCTTCGTTAGGTTTTCGGTTGTTTGGAGGTCTGCATTTAAGTATATTTGCAAGATAAATTTCTTCTCTTGGAAGTCCCAGTTTTTCAAGCATTTTGGTTAAGAGCTGTCCTGCCGGTCCAACAAATGGTCGACCTGCTTTGTCTTCGTCTGCACCTGGAGCTTCACCGATAAACATTATTTCCGGGGTTAGCGTTCCTTCGCCGAGGACAAAGTTTGTTTTGTTTTTGCCAAGGGAACAACCTGTGCAACCTGCAATTATCTCTGCAAGTTTATTCATTCCTTCTTCAGCAGATGTGTATTGAGAAATATTGATTTGTTCTTGTTGAGCTTGGGGTGCGGTGTTTTGTTCAAGAGTTTCTTTTGCTGTTTGATAGGTTGGTTGCTGTGTGGCAGTTTGTTCTTGGGGTGCTGCGGTTTGTTTTGGTTTATCTGAGAGGTCAAATGGTAAGATTGGGATTTGTTGTAAGACTTCTTTAGAGAGTTCGACTCGGGATGCTCCGTTGTCTTTGCTGTACTTAATATACTCTTCTATGTTTTTTATTATTTGTTCAAGCATTGTGTTCTTTGTTTTTAGTTAGTTTTTAGTTTTTGGTTTTTAATATTTAGTTTTATTTTATTTTATATTTTGAAAAGCCATTTTTTCAAAAACAACAACTTTCAATATCAGCCCATCTTTCACTATTCAAACAGATGACTTGTATGCTTATACTAAGGCCCCTGTTTTCAAAGCAAAATATGGGCAGGCACGACCACCGGGAGTGAGGCTGGAGCCTGCGACAGCAACGGAGCGAAGTGTAGTGGCCTATCTTGAAACCCAGTTTTTGATTTTTATTTCATAAAAACCTAAATGGCTTTCCAAGGTTAAACGCCTCCGGCGGTCGATCATCTTGTCCGTCTTGCATTTCGCAAGAAAAATTAAATTCCTGTGTATTTGGTCCAGGCGTCTGCCATTAGTTTGTGTCCTGTATGTGTTGGGTGTACACCATCAGCAAGCCAGTAGTCTGCGGTCGCTTTTTCCAGTGCTTCATTCAGTACTTTCTGGAATGGGACAAATTTTGCATTAAATTCTTTTGCAAGTTGCTGAACAATCTGGCTTCGAGCTTCTACTTCTGGCACCCAGTCTTCTGAGACCGCCCATTTTTCTAAATCAGACAGGAGTACAAAAGGTTCGCATAGTACTAATTTTACATCAGGTAGTTCCTGCATAGTGAAGTTTAGCAACATTTTATAGTATTGAGCATAGCGTTCGACAGATACTCCGTCGTTATGGTTTTTGCCGTGCCATGTGTCATTGACACCAATTAGGATGCTTATGATGTTAGGTTTAAGGTTTATGGCATCACGATTCCAACGAGCGGTTACATCTGTGATTTTGTTTCCACTAATTCCTTTGTTATAGCATTTGAGGTTGAGGTCTGCATATCTGGTTAGAAGGTCGTAAGATATATTTTTTGCATATCCGTTGCCTAGGGCCTCAAAATTGTTAGGCGCAGTAATTTCCTTGCTTCTTCCACAGTCGGTGATTGAGTCGCCCTGGAAAAGTACAATATCATTATTATTTATCATGGTTTTATTAATTTTTTGCTTGATTTTTTTCGAGTATAAATGTTAACTACCCAGTTGCATAATAAAGGTAAAATATCATATGCAATGGGCTTCCAAATAGAATTAAGAAGATTCTATATAAAATATATTTTAAATGAAAGATAAATAATGAAAAAAACAGATAAAAAAAGTACAAATAAAAAGATGGCAGATAATGCTGTTGAAGAAGAAGTAGAGGTTCTTGATCCTGAACAGACAGTTGAGAATGATGATGGACAGAATGTTGCAGAAGATATAGACAAAATTGATGGTGAGAACAGAAATTTAAATGATCAGTTGTTAAGATTAAGGGCTGATTTTGATAATTACAGAAGACGTATGGTTCGCGAACGTGAAGATATGTATCTTCATGCAAATGAAGACTTGATTGAAACGTTGCTGCCTGTTTTGGATCATCTTGATTTAGCTTTACAGTCGGCAGGAGGAGCAATTGAGGAGAGTGCAAACACAAAGGCTTTTGTTGAAGGTTTCCAGATTGTTGCAGGGCAGCTATATTCGTCACTAGGCAAGTTTGGATTGGAGAGTATTGACGCAACAGATTGTGAATTTGACCCAAATATTCATGAAGCACTTTCTTATATACCATCAGAGGATATTGCGGAGAACATGGTTATGAATCAGATTAGCAAGGGGTATAAGCTGGGAGACAAGTTGATTAGACCGGCAAAGGTTGTTGTATCGAGTGGAAAACCTGAAGTTTCAGAAGAGAAAGGTACAAAATAATGGCAACAAAAAAAGATTATTATGAATTATTAGGTGTTACAAAATCTTCAACAGCTGAAGAAATAAAAAAGGCATATCGTAAGCTTGCAATGAAATTTCATCCAGATAAGAATCCTGGAGATGCTGCTGCAGAAGAGAGTTTTAAAGAAGTTTCAGAAGCTTATGAGGTTTTAAGTGACCCAAACAAGAAGGCTAAGTATGATCGTTTTGGTCATGAGGGTATGAAATCTTCATTTGGTCCTGGTGGATTTGATTTTAACAGAGACTTTACTCATGCATCGGATTTGCAAGATATCTTAAGTGGTCTGTTTGGAGGCGGCGGCGGCGGAGTTTTTGACGATTTTTTTGGAGGCGGTGGTGGAGGTTCCAGGCGTTCAACAAATGGTGGACAGCGAGGCAATGATCTTCGATTTGATCTTGAAATTGATTTGGAAGAGGCTATTTTTGGTTCAAAGCGTGAAATCACATTACCTATTGGCGCCCAGTGTGGTACATGTAGTGGTTCAGGTGTTACTCCTGGAAGCAAGAAGGAGACTTGTAAACATTGCGGTGGTGCAGGTCAGATAACATCCGGTGGAGGATTCTTTCAGATGCGTCAGACTTGTCCTGTATGTCAAGGGGAAGGGATGATGAATTCTAATCCATGTTCAGATTGCAATGGGTCTGGTAGAGTAAAGAAGAAGAAGCATCTGACATTGTCTATTCCTAAGGGAGTTGAGAGTGGTTCACGTCTTAGACTTTCTGGTAAGGGAGAGAGTGGTATTCGAGGGGGTTCAGCTGGAGATCTTTATGTTGTACTTCACATAAAAGAGCATTCTGTTTTCCATAGAGAAGCTAATGATCTGCTTTGTGAGTTTCCTGTATCATTTGCACTTTGTGCACTTGGAGGAAGCATTGAGATTCCAACAATTGACGGAAAAGCAACTTTAAAGATTCCTGCAGGTTCAAAGAATGGTAAGACTTTTAGACTCCGAGGTAAAGGAGTTCCAAGACTTGGCGGTTACGGTCAGGGAGATTTACATATTAGAATTATCCCTGAGATACCAGGTAAATTGACATCTAAGCAGAAGAAACTTTTAAAAGATTGGTTAGACTCCGAGACTAATTCAAATTATCCGGAGAAAAGAGCTTTTGAAAAGAATAAGGATGTTTTTTACGAGAAGAAGGCTGCTATTTTAAAGGATAAATAGAATAGTTTTTTTATAAATTATTGTGGGTTTCTTATTTTTGTTCGACCCAGCTACTAAAAGAAATTAGACTATTGATTTTAAACGTAACATGTTTTAGATTAGTAGCTGGGCCGTGTTGTTTAATTATAACGACCCCGCATTACATACGGGGCTACTAGGATTTGACTACTTCGTAGTCTTAGAACAGCGAAGCTGTTCAAGTCATATACCATGCACAGATGCTATATACAACAGAATAATTGGCAAGGCACATATGCTTTTCCATCAAAAGAAGAACTACACCATATTATCCATGTTATGAGGTTAAAAATTGGTGAGACTGTTGAGATTTTTGATGGAGAAGGGCACGAGGTGCGTGCTATTGTTGTGAATGAAAATGGAGAGCATGATTCTCCTATTTGTCTAAAAATAGTATCTGATGTCATCACTTCTGAACGATCCGTGAAATTAACACTTTTTCAGGCAATTCCAAAGGGTAAGCGTATTGATACATTAATTGAGAAGTGTACCGAACTTGGTATTGATGAAATTGTACCAATGATTACCGAGCGAGTTGTTGTTAAGATAAGCGATTCGAAATCAGAGCAGCACAAGATCAGCAGGTGGCAGTCAATTGCATTAAGTGCAGCAAAGCAGTGTGGTAGGGCTGATATTCCTACTATTACAGAAGTGGTATCAGTTGAAAGTGTTTTTGAGAAATTTGAGAAACCTGCGTTGATCTTGATTGCGTCGCTGGAGGATACAGCTGTTAGACTGCAAGCAGTTATTCAAAAAATCAAGTCAGAGGGTCAAGCGATTGATTGTATTGGAATTTTTATTGGTCCAGAGGGGGCTTTTACTGAAAAAGAGCATAGTTTTCTTGTTGATCAAGGAGGGATTCCTGTATCATTTGGAAAGTTGATTATGCGGGTTGAGACAGCATCGATATATGCAACGTCAATTCTGGCCTATGAGTTTATTAATTAAGGAAGCATTGATAGATTAATTATGGCAAATGAATATCACAAAATACCTGATTTTTTTGAAGAGGCGGTTAAGCGTCGACAAGGAATAGACTCGACTGCCTATAGGGTTTTTAATGGCATTGGCGATGGTCTTGAAGGAGTGACACTTGACAAGTTTAACAAGCATTATGTTTTGCAGATTTTTGACAAAGATTTAGAAAAGAGAGCTGAGTATATTGGCATGAAATTTCTCAGTTGTGTTGATGCGGAATATTTTATTATCAAATTTCGTTGTTCATCTGATGGTCTCTCATTAAACGAAACACCTACAATTATTCTTAAAGATACAAAGAGCAGTAGTGAAACAATTGTTGTTGAGAATGGACTTAGATTTTTTGTTGACTGTAATGATGCAGTTAATAATGGTTTGTTTCTGGATATGAGAGACAATCGCAAAAAGTTGACAGCAGGTCTATCAGAAGGCAGTTCAATGTTGAACTGCTTTTCATATACCTGTTCATTTGGAGTATATGCAGCCTCCAATGGATGCAAAACAGTTAATGTTGATGTCAGCAGGAAAATTCTTGATTGGGGCAGAAAAAATTATGAATTGAATGATTTGGCCTTTGATGAAGGATCATTTATTCAATCTGATGTTTTGACATATATTGATAGTGCCATAAATGATAAGCTTAAATTCAGCTCTATTGTTCTTGATCCACCTTCATTTTCACGAAACAGAAAGAGCCATTTTTCTGCTAAAGATTCTTTCAATGAGCTGATTTATAAGTCATTACAGTTATTGGAAACAAATGGAACCATTTTAGTTTCAAGTAATAATTCTTCGATGTCACATGCGCGTTTTTACTCATCTCTTGTTGATGCCGCCAATAGTGCAGGGCGCAACATTCTGGCATTTAACAAGATAGGTCAAGGCAAAGATTTTGCAGGAAGATGGAAGGCTCGGGAGAGTTCATTGCATGGATTGCTTGCCTGGATGGATTAGGGCTTACTGTTCAATTTAATATCCAACATCCAACAAGTAATATCCAATGACCAAGGGAAGAGGGAAAATACCCCTCCGTCCACGCCGTCATTTACTTTTTGTTTAAAAGCAAATAACAGCGTGGCCACCTCCCCTAAACAGGGCAGAAGCACTTTGGGTCTAATGGGGGAAGAGATGCGTTGATTGGAGAGGGCAGATATTGAATCTGCCCCTACGGGAATGGTTGACAAGGAGGACTAAGGACCAAGGACTAAGGACTAAAAGATAAGAAATGCGTAAATGCGAAAATTGCAGGTTACCCCTCCGTCACGCTTCGCGCGCCACCTCCCCTAAACATCAGCCTTCGCATTGCCTACGGCTCGACAAGTGGCAGGAGTGCTTTGGATTTAACGGTTAATGTGGTTTTTTAATTGATTAATACCGCCAGAGGTGTTCCTCTTTTTTAACTTTTCCCTTTTCAGTTTTCAGTTTCTTTGGTTAGCCCTCCGTCACTCAGCATAATGTTCATAATAACCTTCTGATTAGCCACGGGCGACAGTTATGACATATACGTTAAGAGCACCTGCTTTTTTTAAAGTTTTAGAGCATTCATTAACAGTGGCTCCTGTTGTCATTACATCATCGACCAGAAGAATTGTTTTGTTTTCCAATTTTGGTATATTGGTTGCTTTGAAAGCACCTGATATATTTTTTTTTCTCTGCTGAAAGTTTAATAATGTTTGTGTATTGGTATACTTGGATCTGATCAATAGGTCTGGAGCCATATTTACTTGTAACATTTTGGCAATATATTGAGCAATAACTTTGGATTGGTTGAATGTTCTTTGTCTTACTCTTCTTTTGTGGAGAGGTATATATGTGATATAGTCGAATATAACATTTTTATACTCCTGTTCTACGGTTTGAACGGCTAATTCAGCAAGGTTTTTGCCGACGTATGTTTCTTTGTTATATTTCAGCTCATAAATGGCTTTCTTTGCAATAGCATCAAAACGTATTGCCGATCTTGCCATCGAGAAGTGTGGGCGTCTGTGGTTGCAGTAATGGCATGTGTAGCTTTGTCTGACATCCCCGTCCACTGGATCTCCGCATATATTGCAATATGGAAAATGAATATAATTGATTCTGTTTATACAATCTTTACAGAATATAGCTTGGTTTATCTGTAGTTTTTTTTTACAGTTTATGCAGAATCTTGGCCAGATAAATTCAAGCAGATTTTTATATGTTCTTTGTAAAAGCTTCACATGTTGTCTTTGGTATCGAAGTATTTTTCTCTGTTATGACGTTTGGCATAGAATGGATATTTACTTTCATCAATTGATTTTGGTATATATTTCCATTTTTTGTACATCCACAACCAGAATTCTGGATGTTCAAGAATAGGTTTTTCTAATTCATTAATAATTGATTTAATAACTTCTTCTTCAGGAGTTCCTTCTGTAATGTAATATGGTTTAGACAAATATATTTTATATTTGTACTTTTCTGTTGGGATACAGTAGCCAACAAATATAGGTTTGTTTGTTTTTTTTGCCAACAAGAATGGTGCTCGTGTTATTGGTGCGGGGATACCAAGAAAATTTAGATACATTCCGCCATTTCTGGGTAGAGTGTTCTGGTCGGCAGCAATGGCAATTGTTTTATCAGATTTAAGAGCCTTTAGAAGTTGCTTTAATGCACCACTCTTAGGTATCATTACTAGTTTTTCACTAGTTCTTAGTTTTGCAATGAGGCTATCAATATATCTGTTTTTTGATGGGGCGGCAATTGTAACGAGTTGTTTGCAGAACATAGCACCCGTTTTTGCCAGTAATTCCCAATTGCCAATGTGTCCGGTAACAGTGACAGCACCCTGCTTGGTCAGAGCTTCAAGAGCATTCTGATTAATCACATATTTTTTGATTCTTTTTTTTGTTCGGAATGAGAACCATATCATATCCAGTACAGTTAATATAAATGATGAGAAAGAGGCTGCTGTAATCTGTTTTTTTTCTTTGTGTGATTTTGAATCTCCAAATACAAGATCTAGGTTTGCCATGGATATTTTGTAGTCCCGACCTTTTATAAGACAGCAGCATTTGCCAAGCAATTTTGAGAGAGATACAATTAGGACTCTAGGAAAGAGAGGTAAAATACAAACAAATGGGATTGCAAACAGGAATTCTAGTATGTGCAAGAAGTTAATTCTTTGTTTGTTCATAATTTTTCCAGTAAATGGTAGGTCGTGACGGATTCGAACCGTCGACCCGTACATTAAAAGTGTACTGCTCTACCAACTGAGCTAACGACCCATTACTTAAAAAGTGCGGGAATGATATAATAATACCTATTCACTGTCAACTAATAAAATGAAAAAAGTTTTTTTTTCTTAATTTTCAGGTTAATTCGGTTTTTTTGTTAAGTTCTTATTTTATTTTGTCAGACAGATCAGACCGATCCATGCTTCGCCTAAAGGCTTCGCAGGACACGGTCGGACTGATCAGGACAATTTTGAAAACAAAGCACTCATTTTTTGATTATAGCAATTGACGGTTGATCTTTTACCTGTTACCTGCGGCTACGGTTGATCATCTCCAAAAAACACAACATAGCTCACTATGCTTTTCTGTTTTTTTGAAAAGCCAACCTTGTCCTCGTTAACACATCTACACGACATCTCAATCGTTCATTGCTCTAAATTGGTCGGAGCGGTGAGATTTGAACTCACGACTTCTTGACCCCCAGTCAAGCGCGCTGCCAGACTGCGCTACGCCCCGTTTTAAATTAGTCTAATCATATCAACTTAATGTTTTTTTTGCAATTAAAAAGAATAAAGATGATAGAAATTCAATTAATTAATCATTAATAATTAATAATGCATCAGAATGGGAAATATGGGAGTTATGTGCTTGGCGGAGCCAAGCGAGGAGAGGGCAGAGAAAAAACAGTAAAGGGAAAAAGATTTAAGAGAGAAGAGTTAAGAGTTAGGAGGAGACGCGATAAATCACGTCTGTACGGTAGTGAGGAAAAAGCGAGTTAAGAGTTACGTTTGTTCCCACCCTGATCATTAGCAATGCAGTTTTCATTTTTTGTACTATCTAACTTGCAGTTTTAGTTGGGGGTATATAGAAAAGTATGTTGTGATTATTTTATCAAGTTTACCACTTTTTTTTAGGTCAATAAGTAACATATTGGCTTGTTCAAGAAGTTCAGTATTACCTTTTGCAACTGCCCATGCATAGTATTCCTGTGCGAATGGGGAGAGCATATATATAAGTCCATTGCTTTCGTTTACAGCACCAATTCGGCATATTAAAGGCAAATCGCCAATAAGTATATCTATCTTGTTTTTAATTAGCGCTTTTGCACCATCTTCAAGAGTTGAGAAACTGGTTATGTTGGATGCTTTAAAGCTTTGTTGAGCAAACATCTCACCTGTGGATTCTTTTTCAACACCAATTTTGTCATTTGATAGTAAAATCATCTGTGGAGAACTATACACTCTAATATCTGTTCTTCTGAATAGAGAGGACTGGTATATAAGCATGTATGGCTGAACAAAGTTAATTCTTTGTTCTCTCATCTCTGTTACGCTGAGTCCTGACATGATTATATCAATGTCACCCTTCTCGAGTGCATTTATTAGTTTGGCTCTGTTCATGGGAACAAAAACCAGTTTTTTATGTACTTGTGCAGCAAGTAATTTTGCAAATTCAGCTTCGAACCCAGTATATTTACCGTTGAGTTTGTAGATTACAGGATTGCGATTTGGTTCTATGCCAACTCTTAGAGTATTTTCAGCGTTATTTAATGTTCCACAACCCACAAATATTATGCTGATTAAGATAAGAGCTATTGCTTTTATTTTGTTTGCAGGCATTGTGTTACGTTCCTTTTTATTGGTTTCCATTCATTCCTGGTACCGATGGAGCACCTTCCCAAGGCTGGCGTGTGTTCCACGGTTGGTCGGAATCTTCTGGTATTGTTATGCAACTTTGAAAAACAAAAAATGTTGCTGAAATTAAGATTATATATATTATTCTTTTCATATGTAAGCATTAAAAAAAGATATGCAGATTACATATCTTTTTTTTTGTAAGTTTTAATAAATTCTCTAGCTGATTTAAGTTTTATTTGAAAATTGTGTTACCAATTTGGATTGGAGAAGTCTGCCATTCGGTAAGAACATCAAAGATAGCAGTGTTTTTATCAACCTTAAGTTGTGTTAAACGAGCCTTGGCAACGAATTTACCATTGGCATCCTTAATCATAACTTCAAGTGCAGGTATTGTACCTTCTGGAGTTAGGGTGACAAGCTGTGTTACGAAATCAGGATTTAGTTCAGCAACAATGAATTCCCATTCTTGGTTTACAGCAATGATTTTGCCTTTTTCACCTTCATTGATATTGGCAATTAGTTCAGAGTCTATAGTTGGACTACTAGGTGATTGTTTTTGTTGGTTAATCTTTGCAAGCTCTTTTTCCATTTTAAGTTTAAGTTCACCAATTTCGTCATTTTTCTGAGAAATTTCTTCAAGGAGAGTTGCATTTTCGCGAGTTTTTTCAGCGACTTCATCTTCAAGGGTCTGTTTTTCATCTTGTAACAGAGAGACCTTATCTTGAAGTCTTCCAATTTCTGATTGGAGTTCTGTAACTTTTTTGTTTAGTTCAACAATAGTTGTTTTATCTCTTCTGGCATCATTTTTAACTCTATTCAATTCTTCGATTGTAGCCCCGAGTTCAACTCTAATTTCTTTAAGTTGTTGACGAGTAAGGTTTAGAATATCGTATTGATCACCAGCAGCCTTAATGAGTTCATCTAAGACACCTTGAAGTGTTCCTTCGCCATAATTAACTGTTTTGATAGGTTTACCCATTGAGTCCAGCTTGTAATATGACATTAACTCTCTCTTTTTATTATTCAGGTTGAGAGTTTCTGTATCAAGTGTTTCCAAATATAATTCATACTCATCCCAAAAGTCAGAAAGCTCTGGGGTTGTTATATCTTCAGATGTTACAGGAGAAATATCTTTTGCAGTGAAACCAACAGAAGTTTGTTCTTTGTCCACACCTGTTTCTATGGTCTGACCTAGTGTTATTACTGCTTTTTCCAGTTTAATATTACGTCCTTTAATAACTTCTTTCTGCATGTATAACATCGTACTTAAAGCAAGCGCACCAGCACTCAAAACCAAAAATAAGATTACCAAAACTCTAACTAGTTTACCCATGATGTTTTCCTTAGTATTAATATTTTTTAAAATGTCTAGAATTCAATAGTAAATTCAAGTTAGAAATATACCATTTATGAAAAATTTTGCAAGTTTAGATTTGTTTTTTTTAACTTTTTCTTAGAATTGTGTCTTTTTTATAGTAAAAAAGAGAATAAAAATAAATGGTTAATGGTTAGTTGTTAATGGTTAATGTAAAAAAGAGATAAGAATTAAGAGTTAAGAGGTAAGATATAGGAAGAGACGCGATAAATCACGTCTGTACGAGAGGATATAAAAAGCGAGGTCAGAGTTAAGTTATATTTTCTAGGCTATGAAAAGACACCTCTGTACTCTTGACAGGTATTACGCATTAATGCATTCCGTAACTGTTTATCTGTTTTTCACTTTTATTATATGATTAGGCTTGATAATGGATTGTCATAATTATATTATACCCAAATGTTTTACAAAATTTTTTAAAGCTACTTAATATAGAGAGAAGAAACAATGGCAAAGAATAAAAAGAAGACATCAAAGCTTGATGCAGTTACGTCATTATGCAAAAGACGTGGATTTATATTTCAGACATCAGAAATTTATGGTGGTTTAAATGGGTTTTGGGACTATGGTCCAATGGGGTCACAATTGAAGAAGAACATCAGGGATGCCTGGTGGCAGGATATTGTTGTTAAGAGTGAAAATGTTGTGGGTCTTGACTCATCAATCATTATGCATCCAAGAGTATGGGAAGCATCTGGGCATCTGGGTGGATTTTCGGATCCAATGGTTGACTGCAAGGACTGCAAGAAGAGATTTAAGGCAGATAACTTGTGTGAAGAGCAGGGTCAGGATCTTATTCAGGAAGGTAAAACTTTTAGATTACCAGAAGGAATCAAGTGCGCGTCGTGCGGGTCTGATAATTTGACAGAACCGAGGGCCTTTGATTTGATGTTTAAAACTTTTGTAGGACCTGTTGAAGACGACTCGTCTGTTGCATATTTACGTCCGGAAACAGCACAGGGAATTTTTGCACAATTTGGTAATGTACTTTCAACTTCAAGACAAAAAATACCTTTTGGTATTGGTCAGATTGGGAAAGCATTTAGAAATGAGATTAATCCAAGAAATTACACATTCCGTTCAAGAGAGTTTGAACAGATGGAACTTGAATTTTTTATCAAGCCCGGCACAGATGAGGAGTGGCATAAATACTGGGTTGAGAAAAGATTGAACTGGTATAAGTCTGTTGGACTTCCTTTGAGTAGTCTTAAGCTTGATGAACATCCAAAAGAGAAGTTGGCACATTATGCATCAGCATGTACGGATGTTGCTTACGCATTTCCATTTGGAGTTCAGGAGCTTGAAGGTATTGCCGCCCGTGGTAATTTTGATCTTTCTCGCCATCAGGAATTTAGTGGTAAGTCAATGGAGTATTTTGATCAGGAGACAAATGAACGTTATATTCCTCACGTAATTGAACCATCAGCTGGTGTTGACCGAATTGCTTTGGCAATTCTTTGTGAAGCATATACAGAGGAGTGGTTGCCTAAGGGTGGCGATGGAGAAATTCTAGAAGCTGAACCAGGAATGCGTCCACCAGAGGGATATGAAGCAAGAACAGTTATGAAGTTTGTTCCTAGAATTGCACCAATAAAAGTTGCTGTATTTCCATTGTTGAAAAACAAACCTGAGCTGGTTGAAAAAGCTAGAGAAATTTTTGAAGAGTTACAAGAGTATTGGCCATGTTTCTGGGATGTTGCAGGTGCTATTGGTAGACGATATCGTAGACAGGATGAAATTGGCACTCCATTTGGGGTTACTATCGACTTTGACACATTAGAAGATAATACAGTTACTATTCGTCATAGAGATAGTATGAAGCAAGAGCGTATTTCCTGTGATGACCTGCTTCCATTTCTTATTAAAGAGATGAAGTAAAAACAAATGCGAAAATGTGGAAATTCTAAAATGCGGAAATGTTAAGGATACCCCTCCGTCCCCTCCGTCATTTGTTTTTTGTTTAAAAGCAAATAACAGCGTGGCCACCTCCCCTAAACAGGGCAGGAGTACCTTGGTTCTAATGGTGTGAGGATGGATTAATGCGAGGAGGGCAGATATGGAATCTGCCCCTGCGGAGGAATTGAAGAAAGGGTAAAGGGTAAAGGGTGAAAGGTAAACTGTGGAAAAGCTCCGCAGGTATTGTAGAGAAATTAGGGGGTCGTTTATCGTTGGTCGGTGGGACGGATGGGAAATATGTTTCAGGAGAAAGTTTAAAGTATGATGAATAGAAAGCCAGTTTTTTATATTCGACTTCTGACAATACTGGCGTTTATTGTTATATGCTTTGTTTTGTACAGTTGTCCTTTAAGTATGGTGGACGATCAAGGTCAGATAACTTATGTAAAAGATCTTTCTCTATCTCATATTTTCTTAAATGACTTTTTTGGTTTTTTCAGACCAGTAAAAAATATTCTTTTTTGCATTTTCATGCTTGATAAACCATGGGGAATTCATTTTGCAAGGATATTGACTTTTCTTATTGCCTTGTTAACATATATAAGTGTTTCTAAGTTGCTAAGTCGAATTTTGAAATCTGATTTATGGGGAAGTATAGGTGGTGGTATATGGCTTATTGCACCTACACTTCTGTCAACAATTGCATGGTTTAGCTGTACAAATATTATGGTTATGGTTCTGTTTGGAACACTCAGTTTAAATCTGTATATTAAACAGAAAGATATGGATCACCATAAACGGAAATATTTATTACTCCTTGTGTGTTTGCTCATATTCTTAAATTTATTTAGTTATGAGGGCGGTGTGTCTGTGTTGGCAATGATTTTTGCTGTTGATTTCTTTTTGTATCCCAAGGGTTTTAAATTAAAGAGGACATGGATTAATTATCTATATCTTATTATACCACTTATTTGCTATTCTATTTTAAGAGATAGTGTTTCTACAGTAGCTGGCGATAGTGCTGTAAAGCTTGTAGTTCCAAATGCTTGTTTTGACCCAAGTATTACTGATGTTCAGGTTGTCTTATCTTCAGCATGGTTTACAATTCACCATATATTACTGTGGTTTATTCCTTATGGCAACCAATATATTATTGGATATTATTCATGGGGTGATGTGTCGATTTATACTATGATCAGCTGCTGGGGTGTTATTGTTGGTGCAATCTTCTTTGCTTTGTTCAAAAAGAATAAATTTCCAAAAAGTGGTCTGGCAATATCATGGATTATTCTTGGAATTCTTCCTGTGAGTAATTTGTTTGCATTCAGGAATGGACCCTATGGTGATTATTATCTAGCTTATGCATCAATTGGTATTGTTCTATTGCTGTGTTCAATCTGCCAAAGTATTGCAACAAGCAAAACAAGAAATTATTTTGTGGCATTTGCATTAGGTATATATGTAATTTATCTATATATAACAAATCTAATCTGGTTGGCAGCATGGCAGACGCCTATGGTGATGATGGAGAGAACCAGAGCTGTTTTTCCAAAACAGATAAATATATTTTTCAATGAAGTAAATTATTATATTCAGAATGGTCGTAAGGATTTGGCAAAGCAGGTTGTTGTAATGGCAATGAATTCAGGGGTTGAAGATGTTAAATATGCTGTTGCTTACAATTACTGGCTTGATGGTAAATATCAGGAGGCTTATGACTTTCTTGAAGCTGATGCCCAAAATAACAAGCCTAATAAGTGGTCTTTTTATTTTAGGGGATATCTGTTATCCGACTGTTTGAATAGAGCGGATGATGCAATTTGTTTTTATGAAAAGGCTATCAATTATAATTCAAGAAAAGATGGCACCTATATTAATTCTGTAAACGACTTAGCTTTTATTTATGCACAGGCTGGCAAAGAGGAAAAAGCAATTGAGCTTTGGGAAGACATTGAACCGATTTATCATACACCTGCTGATATTAGAAAGAACATTGACATTGCGAAGAGAAAAAGAGAATTAAGAGATAAGAGATAATGCGTCGATCGTCGATCGTTGATCGGAGTGGGCAGATATTGAATCTGCCCGTACTGGGGAAATAGGGGGATGGTGTATTTGTTTTGTCTCGCGGGATAAAAGCACAAACTTAACCGAAAAACATTACCTTAATTTTTCGGTTGAGATAAACATAAGTTTCAGTCAATACTTCTTTGCGTGGTCGTCATCTTCCTTTTTACGCATTGGTCGGTTCTGGACAGCACGGATCACCATTTGATCCGCCGCGGTTGTTTTCATCCACGTGCGCTGTGCAAGTAGCACGGAGAAAGCGACACCCGCGATGAGCATGTAGATCGCACTCAAGACGATCAAAAACAGTCCTTTCTCCTTTAGCGTCCAGGGTAAATACAGCAACAGTCCAACGTGGAGCAGTAGAAAGCCAAACCCCAGCAGATAGCGTAGCACACACAGCCCCAAATAGCCCATCAGACCGCGGCGGACGGCTTGGACACCTCTGACGTAGTACGTTGCGGTCTTGATGCGGGCAATGTGCATCGCGCTGCGTTGCTGTCGCCGCACCATGCGTAGCAGTAGGAACCACAACACACTGCGTGTTTTATTTCGCTTGTGACGTCGCATGAGGACTAGTCCTTTCGTCCAAGCAGATACCCTACCACGAATGCGCCTAGAATCGGCAAACCCAAAGTTTTCCATGGGTCTTCGTGGACTTTCTGATCTATGTGCTGTGCAGTCTCCTTCACTTGTTCCGTGGCGGACTCTTTCATATCGCCAAGCCACTCGGCACCATGCTTGGCTGTTTCACCCGCCTCGGTTTCCAAGCCCTGAACGATCTCTTTGAGAGCATCGTATTTACCCTTCAGCATCTCGCCAATATCATCCTTCTGTTCGTGTGCAGCTTCATTGAGAAGGTCCAGTGCTTCCTGTATTTTATGTGTATCCTGTTTCGTCATTGTGATCTCCGTTGTTTGTTTTTTCATTCTGATTGCCTGTTCTATATTTTCATTCATTACTTGATATCTACATCCTTAAGCTTGAATAACGATTGTTATCGCAAATAAAGCATACCATGCTTCAGCAAAAAATCAATCATGGCATTTTATAAGTCGTTTTAAATATAACATTATATTTTTATTAATTCTTTAATTTTTTGTTGCTCCTTATATTTTTTATGATTGTAACGTACATAATTTAATAGTAAATTCTGTTATAAATATACCATTTATGAAAAGTTTTGCAAGTTTATATTTGTTTTTCTTTGTTTTTTCATGGAATTACGTCTTTTTTATAGCAAAAAAAGAGTTACTAGATAAGATTTAGGAATCCATACTTCGCCTAAAGGCTACGCAGGACATGGAGGGAGATATGGGACATATGTGCTTGACAGAGCCAAGGGAAGATATTAAATTAGAATTTATTGTCCTATCTAACTATCTAACAAACTAACCATTATAACTAATCAGGTCTGCGATTTTTTTAGTGGGGTTGCCTTTGTAGAGACTTTCCATGTTTTGTGTCATTTTGTTCATTTCATCTGGCTGGGAGATGAATTGTTCAATTGTTGATATCACTTTTTCTTTAGTCAGATTTTTTTCTTCTATAACAAATGCGGCATTTGCCTTTTCAGCAGTTTTTGCATTTTGAAACTGATGATTGCCGATTG
>Ga0209414_1000243_pt1 | contig 25589 bp, 26 predicted proteins | sample LakVidmifraction_4_FD_181154 | JGI IMG/M metagenome (GOLD analysis project Ga0209414, IMG submission 181154) | Hypersaline microbial communities from Lake Vida, Antarctica - Brine Hole Two &gt;0.2 micron (SPAdes) (version 2) | ecosystem: Environmental > Aquatic > Non-marine Saline and Alkaline >...
GCCTCGCGCGTCTCCGACCATACCGCCTTTTTCATGGTGGACAAGCAGAGAACCGGGTATCTGCAGGAATATGCCCCGACAGAGCAGTTATTCCTAAACCCCGGTCACAAGAAGACAGAAGAGTACATTTCAGGAAAATTCGGTTGATACAAGAAGGAGCAGTTGCTATGGACCAGAGACAGACCAGCTTATTGGATGAGAAGATGAAGTTCTTCCAGGAGATGTTGATCCAGATGGTAAACAGAGTGGAAGAAGCCATCTTACAAGCTCAGCATGCATTTCGCAATCATGATATCATCTTGGCAAAAAAAGTGATGGCCAATGATTGGTTCATCGACCAGCTGCAGGAGATGGTGGAAAATGACGGAGTCAGACTGTTAGTCAGCGAGGCTCCCTACGGCCATTACATGCGCCACATCATCGCAGGCATAAAAATAGTCTCGAGTCTGGAACGCATGGGTGACCATGCCGCCCATCTTGCGAAGATGGCCAGCAGCGAGGAACAGGAGCTCTTCATCCCCTTTGTCGAACGGATCAGCGAGATGGCCCTGCTTGGCGCTACCATGACAAGGAAAGCTGTGGAGGCTTTAATTGATGTGAAGGCGGAAAAGGCGATTGAAGTGGCGGCCATGGATGACCAGATGGATGCAGCGAGGGATTCACTGAACATAGACCTATTCGCCCTCAAGCCCACCAATGAAAAAGAGATGGAACGAATCCTGAATCTGTTCTACCTGACCAAGGAGATGGAGAGGATGGGAGACCACGTGACTACCATCTGCCGATGGATCGTGTATATGGACAAAGGCCAGAGGCCCCGCCTCAACGGGCCAAAACAAGGGCCGTCAGGTCCAATGTTAAACTGAAGAGCTTGTCAGGATTGGTAGAGAAGATCACTTTTTGCCTTCATCTCGTTCACAGCCATCGTACTGCGTGGCAGTTCGATGATGAAGGTGCTTCCCTTGCCCATGATGCTTCTGACCGATACAGAACCTCCATGGACAGCGACAATATGCTTGACAATTGAGAGGCCGAGACCTGTGCCCCCCTGGCTTCTGCTTCGACCTGCATCCACACGATAGAACCGTTCGAAGATTCTCTGACAGTCTTCTTTGGGGATACCGATGCCTGCATCCTGTACAGTGAACAGTGCGGCTCTCTCATCTAGTTTCAGCGTGAGAGCCACCTCAGAGCCCGCCTCAGAATACGTAAGGGCGTTGATGACCAGATTCGTCAGAGCCTGCACTATGAGCATGCCATTGACGAAAAGTTCCAGATTTTGTGGATTGATGAGTGTGATGGTCAGCCTACTGCCTTTCTCCTCAAAACGATATTGGCACTGTTCTTGGGTTTCCTCAAGGATTTGGCTTGCCATCGACCATGTCTTGACTGGTGAAGCATTCTGCTGCTCCAGACTTGAAAGCAGCAGCAGGTCCTCGACTATGTGTTGCATATGGACAGCCTGACGATTGATGATGTGTAAGAAGTGCTGATGGTCTTTCTGCTGTGGAGACTCCAGCAAGGCTTCAGAGAACCCTGCGATCGAAGTGATGGGAGTCTTGAGCTCATGGGAGACATTGGCAACAAATTCCTTGCGGATATTCTCCAGGCGCCTGAGTTCAGTCATATCGTTGATGGAAAGTACGACACCTTCCATCTTGCCTGAAGAGACTACCACAGAAGCCAACATCTTCAATGTCTTAGCCTTACGCTTGCCCACCACCAAAGCAGTCTCACCGAACAGGTGCCCATACTGGGCGATGGTCATGGAATGGGACTTGCCGTCCTCCATGCAAGCGTTGCACATCATCAGGACTTCTGCAGAAGAAATAATATGGGCAAGCCGTTTGCCAACAAGCACCGGTTGTTCAGGTTCGCACAGGAGAGCTAGCGCCTCATGGTTGGCAACCTGGATCACCAGGGATGTATCAAGCAACAACAGTCCTTCGGTCAGGTTTTCCAGTATGGTTTCCAATTGGTTTTTGTCTGATTCCACCTCTTCCATCTTGGTTTTCAAAAGGAAGGCCATCTCCTGCATGGTTTTGGCGAGGTCAGCGAGTTCCTGGGGGCTTTGCACTGTGGTAAATGCAGAGAGTTCTCCCTTTGCATAGCGTCTGGACAGAGCTTTGATCTTTTCCAGCGGACGGGTAAGCATCGTAATGCTGAAGGCGGTGATGACAAAGGAAAGCAGGATAAGGATGCCCAAACCACTGAAGAACAGGTTCAGGTAGCTTTGCTGGTACCCGACCATTTGGTCGAGGGTCCTGGAAAGCCTCAGGATGGATACCGTTGGATGGTCGTTGATTCGCAGCGCATAGTAGAGAACAGGAAGGCCTTGGGTAGTGCTTTTGCGCTCACTTTTGCCAATTCCAGCTTCCAAGGCAGCTTGGATCTCTTCCCTCCACAGATGGTTGTCCAGGCTCTGGATTGGATATTCGGAATCGAAGACCACCACACCTTCCTTATTAATCAGGGTGATTCGGGTGGATGTCGATTGCGCATAGGCCTCGAAATGCCCTCCAAGCCAAGGTTCAGAGGAGGAGGAAACAATAAGAGTGCTGAGGTACGCTGCATTATCGGTAAGTTCTGAATAGGTGGTTTTGCGAAGGGTCGAAGAAAATGCTGTATTCGCTATCCAAACACTTCCAGCTAGGGAGAGAGTAAGGATAAGCACGGTAAGCAAGACAAGTCGACTACGGATGCTTTGGAACTTCATAGTTTGTCCTGGTAGGAGTATCCAATACCCCAGACTGTTTTCACCAAGGAACCGCCATCACCCAATTTCTTACGCAAGCTTGCGATCTGGACATCAATGGAACGTTCGGTAACCGGGTAGTCTTCGCCCCGCATCCCGCTGATAAGCTGGTTGCGGGTGTATACCCTCCCTGGATTTGATGCCAGCAAGACCAGGAGGTTGAACTCCGTGGCAGTAAGATTCATCACAACCTGTTGGTATTTCGCCTCGCGTCGGTCCAAATCGAGGGACAGATCTCCCAAGCTGATGACAGTCTCATTATGCTGGACTTCAAGGGAAGTTCTTCTGAGCAACGCCTTCACATTGGCAACCAATACCTTAGGGCTGAATGGTTTGGAAAGATAGTTGTCAGCTCCCAGTTCCAGGGCAGTGATGATGTCTGTCTCATCAGTACGGGCAGAGACAATGATGATGGGGAGCTCCCTGAGGTTCCAGACGAAGCGTATGGTTTTCAGGACTTCAATCCCATTGACAACAGGAAGCATCAGATCAAGCAAGACCAGATCAGGGCCCTGGGTTTGGACAACATTAAGGGCAGCTTTACCGTTGCTCGCAAGCAGGGTTTCATACCCTTCCTTGACCAGATTGTATTGGATGAGTTCCTGAATGTCAGGGTCATCCTCAACGATCAAAATGACAGACTTTTCTTTCATAGCAGTATTCTACAAAGTTAGAAGACAGAAAACAAGGAAGGACCTCCGAATTCACAGTTTTCTCACACTTTGCCAAGAGTTCTGTCTGCATATATGTAGATGACAGTGCACACTACCGTACCTTGAAGAATAGGTAGGTTCACGGTTTTCAGGACAACAGAAAATCCAGAGCATTGATAATTCGGATTCCTTGGTAGTCCGATTCATTCTCTTCGTCTAAAGTAATGAGGAACTTTGGATAATGATCATCCATACCAAGAAGCGGAGCAAGCTCCCTATCTAAAGTCTTTTGTTCTTGCACTGTCGCACAAACCTGATAATACGCAAAGCTTCCTTGAGCATCCCTCGTTACAAAATCAATTTCACTAGAAGGTGTCTTCCCTACATAAACAGTGTAGCCTCTTCGTATGAGTTCAAGGTAGATGATATTCTCCAAAATATGTCCGGTATCGCCAGCCTTACTCCCGAGTAAGAGAAACCGCAATCCCATATCAACACAATAATATTTCTCCAAAGATTTTAAATGGTCACGGCCTTTTACATCAAATCTATTCACGTGATAAAACATATAGCTATCTACCAAAGCAGTTATATATTTTTCAACAGTGGGGGAAGTGGTCTTCCTTCCGTTGGTGGTCAATGTATCAGCGATTTTCTTTGTTGAGATCAGATTACCCACTGAGTGGAACAAATACTTGATGATGCTTTCCAGCAACATGACATCAGCAATACCATTTTTAGCAACAACATCCTTGAGAATAACCGTACTGTAGATTCCTTGAAGGTATTGATTCAAAACAGTTGGACGGTCTTGCAATGCTAGTGCATAAGGAAAAGAGCTAAAGCGTATATACTCATTATATTTTCTTCTAAGACTGCCTCCAGGCTCTCCTGCCGAAACATACTCCTTAAAAGAGAGAGGAAGCATCTGGATCTCCACATATCGACCAGATAGCAGTGTTGCCAACTCGCTGGAAAGCAAAAAGGCGTTGGATCCAGTAACATAGAGGTCGACATTATTCTTTATATACAGGCTATCCAATACTTTGGGGAATTCGTGCACATTTTGCACTTCATCAAGAAATATGTAGTTCATACGGTCACTGACAAGCCTGTCTTTTACATAGGTATGGAGACTAGTAGCATCCAACAACTCTGCATAATCCATGTCTTCAAAATTGATGGAGATAATTTGGCTTGTATCAATTCCTGATTCGATCAGATACGTCCGGTACAATTCCATGAGAGTAGATTTACCACAACGACGAATCCCCGTAAGTACTTTAATGAGACGGGTCTCCTTCAGCTGTTGTAGCTGTTCCAGGTACTGTGGCCTCTGTATCATCGGGTACTCTCCTCCATGTTTGATGGCTGCATATTCAACAAAACCCTATTAGACAATGGTATGGATAGGGTATCGTTGTTTGTTTCATATGTCAAGTTTTTAAAATCTGTTTTAATAAAGTATTATTATACCAAAGTTATTATATTTTATTTTAAAAACTTTTCCCACTCAAAGTCCAAGAATTCACCATCAAACACTCAACCTTCATGCTCTTACTCCTTCAATAGGCTCTAGTAAGATTTTCCTCTGATACTGATACTTTCCCTAACCTAACAAGATGCTACTTATATTCCAAGCAAGCCCTACCAAGGTAAGAACCTGAAGTCTCCTTCAGGTTCTTACTACAAAACATCCTCTTATCTATGTATCTTTTCTGCACTTTTCTCTTTTTCCGTTTCTTCTCTGTTTTCTCTTTTCCTATATCTCTTCCAACCAGAATAGGTCTGCCTCATTACATCCCTACTGGTCCTACACCTACTAGAGCGCCCACTTCCTAGCCCTCTTCAGGCTTTCGGTGATCTCCTTCCAGTTGTCGGCAGCAACAGAGCCCTTATCGAACATCCAACTGCCTGTCATGGCCAGAATATGGGGGTTATCAAGGAAGGTATCCATTTGCAGTTCGGTGATATGGCCTGCTACAATGAACTTGAGCTTAAATTCCTCTCCTAGCTTGTCGATGACAGGGAAGCCTCCCAGTTTGTCTACAGGGTAGAAGCCTATGACATCAAGGTTCATCTTCCTGCACTGCCCACCATCAGTGGTGACAGGGAATATGGAAGTCTTATGGTTCTGACAATACTTGATCATCGCCACATCGAAAACAGGAGAGAAGATGAACTTTGCTCCCTCTTCTATGGCCTTTTGGGCTTCCTCAAGGGTCTGCACATTGCCTGCCCCTACCAATATGTCAGGGTAGTCGTTGGTTAGTGCACGTATGAGAAGACTGCCCTCCGGCATCTGCATCGATACATTTACTACCTTCAGTCCACTCTCTCTGAGAGCAGCAGCTAAGGAAGGGGCTTGGGCTGGCCGTAAAACCTTGGCCATCGGGATACAGCGAAGACGGGATAGTATGGTTGTTGTGTGTTCCAATCTGCATTACCTCCTACAGGTGCTAGTCATAGTGTACATCCTGCCCAAGACCAGGTAAAGAAGACTACCCCCTTACATTCTGCATCTCGAAGCTGCTTTCCTTGTGTACGTGCTTTGGCATTCTTGCATCAAAGCATACACCATGGAATAGAAGGATTGGGTTGTTCAGGATAGGTCTGGGTAATTCCGGACCCTTTGGTTCAGGTTTGTTCCGTTAGGTTACTTTTTTCTTTTCTTTTCTTGTTCCTGTTCCTGTTCGTGTTCCTGTTCTTGTTCCTATTCCTGTTTTGGTTCCAGATAGTTTCAGTTCATAGTACATCCGGGGGGTTTCGGCTCCAGATTCTCTCTTTGCTGTTCAATAGTGCGATTCTATGCATATAATGGGTGCATGCCCAATCGAAACCAACCAACCAGAAAAGCTGTACTCGACTATCGCTCCCTGCTACAGGCATGCACCAGAGAAAAAGACAGGACCAAGATCCTCATCCTACAGTATATCGCCGAACACGAAACAGCTTCTCGCAAGATGGTTATAGAGTCCCTTGAAATGAGACCCTCTACCGTTTCAAAATCCATCGTCGAGATGATCAAAGATGGCTTGGTCAATGAGTTGAGCATACGGGCAAACTCCGGAAGGGGAAGACCAGAGTGGTTCCTATCCATTAAAGCCGACAGGTTCTGGGTCATATCCTTCTCCATCATGTCCATGTCACTGATAACCACCATTGCAAACTTTAGAGGCGAGGTTGTTGAAGAACAGATACTCAGGCTGAACACAAACCTGACCGAGTCTGATATGGTATCCATCTTGAATGGCCTCATAGAGGAGTGTTCAGCTAAGGTCCCCGAAGGAACACACCTGCTTGGGTACGGCATTGCTGTTCCCGGTCTCATCGATAAGGAAGCAAACCTCTGGCGGATGGTAACACGCTTTCCCAACATGAGAAATCTGAGGTTTGAAAGCATCACCGGCTTCTCTGAAGGAAATGTTCAGTTCGAACGCAATATTGATGCCATCCTCAACTACTGCCTCCTGGCAGATCCTGACTCCTATAAGAAGAACTCCCTGCTGTTGCACTGGGGCTATGGAATCGCCATCTCCTTTGCATCAAACGGTACCCCACTACAGTCTGGAGGAGGTCTGTTTGGCGAGATCGGGCACTGGACTGTGCCCATCGGCGACAGCGGGACACAGACCATAGAGAGCCTGGCAGCAGTGCCCAAGTTCATGGAATCGTATGAGTGGAGCGGCATCATCGACGAAGCCTCCATCCAACGAAGCATCCAGGAGGGGTTCATCTCACAGGAAAAGCTTACTGAGATCCGTTCCATCATTGCCCAGGTCATCCGAAACCTCCATCTCACCTTCTTTCCTGACATCCTCTACATCCTAAGCCCCTTTGTGGATATAGCGACTGCAGAGTACTTCTCCCAATTCTTGGTCGAGGTGCTGAAGCCTTTTGCCGTCAAAACACCTTCGGTGGTCAACTTGCAATATTCCGCCCATAGTGAATCAATGGGAATGGTAAGCACATTGTTCTCCCAATCAATAGGACCCTATCTGACTGCACGGTGGTAATCATTTATAAACAGAGACTGTTAATAACTTGTTATACTAATGTTGTAATAAACAATATATTATTTTATAACTGGTTTTATTACATGCTGTTATTAATTAATAACACACTATGATAAAAAATCATTGACAGAAGCTAAAACCGCCCCTATACTAGGAATAAGGAGTAACTTATGAAAAAATTCTTAGTGGTTCTGTTAATGAGTACCGTACTGTTCGGTTTGACTGCAGCAGGGCAGAGCGAAGCAAAGGATGCTGGAAAGCCAATTATCCTACGCTTGGCTGAAAACCAGCCTGAAAACAATCCTGTAACTATTGCAATGTACAATTTCGCCGATCTGGTAAACGAAAAAACCAATGGTGAAGTTGAAGTACAGGTCTATGCAAGTGCACAGCTTGGACAGGAAACTGAAAATATCGAGCAGGTTTCTGCAGGTATTTTGGACATGGCACGTGTGAACTCTGTAACGCTTTCTCAGACTGTTAAAGAGGTTGGGGTATTCACCCTCCCTTACATCTTTGCCAACCAGGTAGTAAAGTATGAAATTCTTGATGGTCCCATTGGAAAAGAAGTCCTTGATGTATTCCCTTCCTATGGCATGATTAGCTTTGGTTACTTGGAAGCTGGCTCACGCAACTTCTACACCACCGATAAGCCTGTTGCATCCCTCGCAGACCTGAAAGGACAGAAGATTCGTGTCCAGCCTGCCAAGATTTCGATTGATATGGTCAACTATCTAGGTGCTGTAGCAACCCCCATGAATTATGGTGAAGTCTACACTGGCTTGCAGACTGGCGTCATCGACGGTGCAGAGAACGACTTTGTAAGCTACTACACCAGCGGTCACTACGAAGTAGCCAAGAACTTTACCCTTGACGGACACCTTTCCCCACCAGCTATGATCATCATGAGTCAGAAAAGCTGGAAAAAACTTTCCGCTTCACAGCAGACTGCAGTACGCGAAGCAGCTGATGAAGCTACCGCTTTACAGCGTGTAGCAATGAACGAGAAGCAGGATGAGTTCCGTACCCTGGTTGAAGAAGCTGGTTGTACCGTCTATGACGTTGATACCAAGCCTTTCCAGGATGCTGTAGCACCTATCTACGATGAGTATCCTCAGTTTGCTGATATCATCTCCAGAATTAGAGCTCTGTAAATCCAACTCTAGTAAGGATTGGGGGGCTGAAAAGCCTCCCAATTTCATTTCTATCCTGCTTGTTCAGCAAGGTCGTGTATGAAAAAATTATTACGAATACTTGATCGTTTCATGGAAGTCTTCTCTGTGGCCTCCTTGGTGATCATGCTCACAATAACAGTATTTCAAGTGGTCATGCGGTATGTGTTCAACAAACCCACCTCTTGGTCTGAGGAAATAACTCTGTTTGCCCTCGTTTGGTTCAGCTACGTAGCTATGGCCATAGGCGTTCGCAAAGACACCCACATCTCCTTGGAATTTCTCTATGACCATCTTGGCGCAAAGGGAAAGAAAGTATTGGACATTGGCAGATATTCGCTTTTGCTGGTACTCGCTGTCATGATGACATTCTACTCATTCCCTATGATTCAGATTGGAAGTGGTAGCAATATGCCTGCAACAGGAATATCCAGGGCAGTGTTGTATGCTCCGGCTCTTTTGGGAGGGCTTCTAATGAGTCTATTCTCCCTTGTCAATTTGGTTAATGTTTTTAAGAAGGAGAGGCAAAGCCATGAGTAGTTTCGGTGTACCACTATTGTTCGGAAGCTTGGCGCTTCTTATGGTCTTAAGGATTCCTATAGCCTTTTCGCTTACGATATCTTCAATTATAACTGCATTATATTTAGAAATACCCCTGTTGTTTATTTTCCAGAAAATGGTAAATGGCTTGAACAGCTTTACATTCCTAGCCGTTCCTTTCTTCATATTGGCAGCTCAGATTATGATTGAAGGCGATATCAGCACCAAGCTGATGGCATTGGCCAATGTACTTGTTGGAAGGATTCGTGGTGGTACGGCTATGGTCAATGTAGTAACCAGCATGTTTTTTGGTGGCATATCCGGCTCTTCAGTGGCGGATGTCTCCTCAGTCGGATCATTTCTCATCCCTGCAATGATCGATGAAGGATACGACAAGGACTTCAGCGTTGCAGTAACTGTAACCTCGTCAATACAGGGAGTTATTATTCCACCCTCGCAAAATATGATCTACTACTCATTGGCTGCAGGGGGACTTTCAATTGGACAATTGTTTGTCGCTGGCTACATCCCTGGTATAATTCTGGGCATAGGCCTCATGCTAACAACCTATATCATCGCTGTAAGAAAGAACTATCCAAAGGGGAAAAGATATACCGCCAAGGAAGGAATTTTTATCGCAAAAGATGCTATCCTTGGATTGTTTATGATAGTCATCATCATTGGTGGTATTGTACTGGGAGTCTTTACACCCACTGAAAGTGCGGCTATAGCATCTGCATATGCCCTGTTTATCACATTCTTTGTCTACAAGAATATGACGTTCAAGAAGCTGTATAAGATATTTGTGGGTACAACAAATATGCTCTTGCTGATCATTGCCATCATAGCGGCCTCTTCTGCCTTCGGCTTCCTCTTGGCTTACATGAGAGTACCTCTGATGGTAACCAACTTCTTCTTGTCAATTTCCGACAACCCATTCATCATCCTCATTTCCATAAATATTCTGATGCTTGTTTTGGGCTTGGTGATGGACATGGGTGTTCTAATCCTACTGCTTACCCCGATCCTCCTGCCTGTTGCAACAAGCATCGGCATAGACCCAATACATTTTGGAATCATCATGATCCTCAACCTTGGTCTTGGATTGTGTACTCCTCCAGTAGGGACCTCGTTGTTTGTCGGTTGTGCGATAGCAGATCTTAAGATTGAAAAATCGATAAAGATGCTCCTGCCATTCTATCTTACGATGGTAGTCCTTTTGATAGTCTTGATAGCTTTCCCGCAACTTTCGCTTTGGTTACCTAGTTTGATGGCAGTTTAGGAGTTTGCTGGTGAAAGAAAATGTTATTGCAAAGTCTGTTTTTTCCAATTCCCCGATGGAGTTGGAAATTGAAAACGGTAAAATTGTATCTGTAAGACAAAGTAGTGTAACAGCAGAAGCTTCACTAGACTATATTGCCCCGGGATTCCTTGATATTCAAGTCAATGGGTATGCTGGAAAGGACTATTCCTCAGCCCTCACGCCTGATGAAATACTTCACTTGGTAGGACACATAGCAAAAAGCGGCACAACGCAGCACATTGCAACCATCATTACCAATAGTGAAGAGCAGATTATCAAGAGTATCAAGGCTATCGTTGAGGCAAGAAAAGCTCATCCCATGGTGGAGAAATCCCTAGTGGGAATCCATGTAGAAGGACCGTTCATCTCCCCAAGCGAAGGAGCCCGAGGGGTTCATGACCCCCAGTTCATCCGCGGGTGTGATTATCAGGAGTTCCTCCGATGGCAAGAGGCTGCTGAGGGCCTGATCCGCATCGTGACGGTTTCCCCTGAAGATGAAGCGGCGTTGGACTTTATTCGGAAGGTATCGGAGACAGGGGTCATTGTCGGCATCGGCCATTCAAATGTCGAGCCTAGCATGATCGGCCTTGCCGTTGATGCTGGTGCGACTCTGTCCACCCACCTGGGCAATGGCAGTGCGCCAATGTTGCCACGCCTAGAGAACTTCTTGTGGAAGCAGCTCAGTGAAGATCGCTTGCATGCAAGCATCATCGCCGATGGCTTTCACCTCCCCCCCTATGTTCTGGACAGCTTTACCAAAGCAAAGGGCAAGAAGAGGATTGTTCTGATAAGCGATGCTGCTGCTCTGGCAGGCTCCCCTCCAGGGATATACCAATGGGGAGAGATGAAAATTGAAGTATTTGAAGATGGGCATATGGGATTGGCAGGAACATCAAGTCTTGCTGGTGCTTCTTTGTTGCTTGATACCTGTGTTGCTCACCTGAGTGAAGTAACCGGGTTCTCGCTTGCGGACTCTGTGGCTTGTGCTACTGTCAATCCTCATGCCCTGTTTAACGAGACGATATGGACAGGACTTCCCCAAATCGGAACAGAAGCTGACCTTATCCTCTTTTCGTATGAAAAAGGAGATGGAAAGCTCTCTGTGAAACGATCGATCTTAGGAAAGCATACGTTATTTCAAGAATAGGATTCTGAAATCAGAATACTAAGTATAAGGAGAAAAATATACTATGAATCTATCAATAAGTAAGAACAAAGAGCAGCTAGGAGCCCTTGCTGCCAAGAAAGGCGCAACCCTCATTAATGAAGCCATTAAGGAAAAAGGGTTTGCTACCATTATCGTAGCCACAGGAGCCAGCCAGTTTGAGATGCTGCAGGCATTGTTGCAGGAAGACATCGACTGGTCCAAGGTGGAAGGCTTCCACCTTGATGAGTACATCGGTGTACCGCTAACCCACCCCGCCAGCTTCAGAAAGTACCTCAAGGAGCGGTTTGTTGAAAAGATCGGCAACTTGAAACAGTTCCACTATATCGACGGCGATGTTGCAGATATTGATGCTGAGCTCAAACGCCTCGGCTCCCTGATCAGCAGCAAACATATTGACGTCGCCTTTGTGGGTGTCGGAGAGAACGGACACCTCGCCTTCAATGATCCACCAGCTGACTTTGACACAGAGAAACCCTACAGCGTCGTCAACCTTGATGACGTATGCAGGAAACAACAGCTTGGTGAAGGATGGTTCCCCTCCTTTGAAGATGTGCCCGAACAGGCCATCTCCATGGGTGTGCGCCAGATCATGAAGAGTAAGAACATCATCAACACCATCCCCGATGCCAGGAAGGCAGTTGCTGTGCAAGGATCCCTTACAGGTCCTGTAACCAACATGTGCCCAGCTTCGATCCTGCAGACCCATCCCTCCTGCTACTGGTTCCTGGATGTTGATTCTGCTGCCTTGCTACCAAAGGATTTTGCATAACTATGGAAGATTGCTACTGTGTTTTCAGCATGAAGACACCTGCTTTCCCTCAGGGAGGCAGGTGTCTTTCTATTTCAACTTCATCGTCATCTCTATCTCAATCTAAGGTTGGGAGAACTGTCCATTCTTGTGTCCAGGTTAACTTCACCATGTGTACTGTTACACATTCAGATATTTCTAAAGGCTCTATGTATAAGAAAAAAAATACCTTCGCTTCTGATCATCGGTGGGGTAATACGCGGATGCCAGCCTTGCAAAAAGGAAGGCCCCTCACAGCCTACGGAACCCCTCCAGAAAATCATCGAGCACCGTCTTACCCACGTACCACAGATAGTCGATTCCAATTCCTTGCAGCTCGACGGACCTTTTTTCGAAGATAAAGGCCGTTGCGCTTTTTTTATCGAGCATGGGGATGAGGGGTATTTCCATGCCTTTCTCAACCGATACTACTTGGAAGGAGCCATTTAGAGCTTTCTGCCAGAGGAGTCTACGGGTACCACCCTGATGTGCGATCACCCCTTCCATGACCTTCGTTCCTTGGCTTTCGTATTGGCGGCCAAAGGTAATCCGAGCCATCTCATGGTGACTCATTGAACCTAGCGGAATTTCCACCAACCCTAATGGAGCGAAAAGATTCTCTGATTGTACAATCCCCACCACTTTCACGGAAACGGGCTGCCGGCTATTCAGAAGTGGGTAGAATTCCTTAGCCAGCAAGGCGGTCCCATCAGCAAGCGAAACCGGCCAGATTCTGACTTCATGCATAGGCAATTCCGCTGAGCCAGAGGAATCATAGGTCTGTAATTCAGCCTTCATGGAAGCATCAACAATCCATTCAAGCTCAAGGCTCCCTTGAATATTCCGCACACGACCATCGATAATGGTGATTCCAGATTCTAGAACCGGAGCTTCCCATAAGATAGGTTGTACCGCACCAGTTTCTGGAGGAAAATCGCTTTCAGGGATAGCCATAGCGGAAGCTCTTGATGTAGCGCAACCAAGGGTGAATAGGATGATGAGAAACAGTATGCTCATTGAGCCCACGTATCTATAGCCATTGCCGGATATACCCCTCATAAAACCATCTTCTCCTATCGGCTTGCGCCTAATGCTGTGCCATCAACTCCTGTGCCAGAAAGCGACATCGTTCCAAAACTACCGCTCCATTTTAGAAAACCGATTCCATATGGTAACACCGAATACGAGCTACTCGTACCTACTGCGAATTCCTGTTCCGGCAGTAAGCCACCACGTCCGGTCTGCTGAAGGTTCAGAAGATCCAGAGTTTGGAATTCATAAGCAGGGTCCAGCGAATCCCCAGTCCCATCGATCACCAACGCTACCAGGAAATTTTCGAATATCGTGTTGAAAGATTCCCCTGTCGCTTTCTCCACGGCATCGATACCAACATTCGCAGTCGAACACATGCTCTTAATTGCGGCATCCCCAAACTGATCAACCAGATAGCGCATGAAAATTGCACCATATCCATAGTTGTCCGAGGTCCAATTGGTCAACGAAAGATCTTGCCAGCCCCCAAGGAGGAAGGACTGTATCCACGCGAGATGATTGTCCGTGTAGCCGGTATAGTACTCCGCGGCTTGTGACAACGCCTCGTTCAACCATGCAAAGGTACTGATGACACCTTCGTTGTAGTGTTGATCAAAATAGATCATGTGCTGGAACTCATGCGCCATCGTACCACAAGTGACACCAATGGAAGCGGTTGTGCTAAGATAGAAAATATCGCCCTCATTGGAAGTGGGAACCTCGGTCTTTTTATACTTATCCCCAGGGTTAAAATACCCAAGGATGGGATTCTCGATGACGTGACTGAAGACAATGATGATCTTGCCATTTTCATCCACATCATTCTCGATGCCGAATTTGTTGTGGATGACATCATACATAGCATCAAAAGCTGTGGCGTAATCGGAAAGCGATGATTTCATAGTGTCAATATCCTTATTATCAACAAAGAAATAGGCATGGGCTGAAACATACCGGCAGGTGGTATTGATAATGGTAGGATCCGGAAGCAGGATATTCACGCCATTCCACTCTGTCCCTACCACGATAGGTATGGGAGCGGATGGGTAGACCCCTTTCTCCTGTACATTCATGCTCAGCTGTGGAATACCGCTTTTTAATAATCTTTCTTCTTCAGCCCGCAATACGATATCAGCATATTTCTTTTCAGCACCATAGACTGAATAATCTGGTGCTTCGGCAAGTACCATCGCCCTCGGATCAAAGAGCAGATTCCCTAAGACCGGTAGACTTGTTGTCACAAGGGTGAACGGATAGGGAGCCGGGCTACCACTTCCTTGAGCTGTCATACCTGGCATTGCAGATACTACAGAATACTTAAGGGCGTCATTGAAGCCAGATAGATCTACCGGGTCTGTACTCAAGGTGACCAGATAGGTAGGGGGTAAGTTGATGTCGGAGAAACAACCTCCCAACATCAATAGAAGTATCGATGCGATTACGATACCCGAAACAATTTTATAGAATTTACCCATCATCTCTATCAACCTTGATTTCCTTGGAACATACTCCATATTCGCATATTCCGGGGGTTGTCAATAGACATACAAGCCTCTATTTGACAAGTCATATTGAAACCTCATCTTTTGATGTTTCTTCAAGCACCACATAGACAAATGGGGGATAATTCTCTAATACCCAAAGAACGGATCGTAGATAATCCTCTTGCCCTTTACCTTCAGGCTTTTTAGAAGGGTTCGCGTTGAGCGTATGGCATCAAAGGAACCCGAAACATAGTAGTAGGCAGACGATCCATAGGTAGAGGCCACAGCTGTCAGAGCTTCATTGAACTCTTCACGGTCTGACACAAAGGTGAGCTTGATCTCCTTGTTCGCTTCTGCGAGTTGCTTGAACTCATCGGAGAACAGATAAAAACCCTTTGCACTGTGGATAAGATGGATCGGACGGCTTGTCTCAGCCTTGAGCGCATACAAGAGCGAACGCATCGGTGTGATGCCAACGCCTAGGGCGATCAGTATAATTGGACTCGTATCATCCTGCACGACAAACCAGCCAAAAGGACCACGCATCTTAATCGTATCCCCTTCCTGCATTTCCATCATAGTCTGTTTGAAAGCACTGGGTTTTGTGCCGGTCCTTGTACCGATGAGAAAGGTATCTTCTTCGGGGGCATTGGCAAGACTAAAGGCCCTGAAGGATTTCCCCTTGAATTTCTTTCCGGGAAGGGTAAAGGCCCCATGCTGACCAGCTTCCCACTCTATGGCGTGTGGTGCCTGCATTTTCACCACGAGATAGTCATCAGAAACCTTCTCCATGCTGATAAATCGCATGGAATGCGTTTTGAACAAGCCCTTGAAATCCTGTAGCTTCATTAGTAACCCCCATGATAGTACTGTATACTATCATAGGGCGTCCTCCCAGGGAAAACAACCATGCACATACTGATCGTGAGCATGACGTTCAGATGCATTGGCACATACGATGCAAATATGTTTCTTTCATTCCCATACCTTACATATGTATTCTTATGGGATTCTAAACTTTCAAGCAGTAGTGCTCTAAGATCCTTGACGTTTTTTTCTCATACAGATAAAACAACCAATCCATTGGTGGTCAGAGGTTCATCAGTATATTCTATCACTTTACTATGATATTATGTATGTATGGCTGTCCTTACGTGAAAATAGTAGGGAAGTGGTATGCACTTGAGCCTTCATCGAAAGACACTGCCATGTACTGTTTTTTGTAAGATACAGAGTAATACAGCAAGCTATAGAGAAATAATTGAGGTAGCCAATAAATTTTCTGTTTTTTTCTTGAATATGTTGCAATCTGTTGTATTATAATAAGGGAATGATTAGTAAGAGTACTACATCCTTAATAGTATTATGTCTAGTTATATCCATAATGCCTATACATGTAGTAAGATGACAGTAGGAATATAATTGGCTTCTCAGAAGAAGGAGGAAAGCAATGAATATAATCGGAAAACCCTTGAATAGGGTCGATGCAAAAGAAAAAGTCACGGGTAAAGCTAAATACACAGGAGATTTGGTAAGTCCTCACGCCCTCTTTGCGAAAGTACTGCACAGCACCATCGCAAATGGTCTTGTCCTGTCCTTTGACTTGGAAGAGGCTTGGAAGGTACCGGGAGTTCTCGACATCGTCACCTGTTTTGACGTACCTGATATCCAGTTCCCCACAGCAGGACACCCTTGGTCCACTGTCAAGAAGCATCAGGACATTGCTGACAGAAAACTCCTCAATACCAGAGTCCGTTTCTACGGCGATGATATCGCCGCTGTCATTGCAGAAAATGAACTCTCTGCCAATGAAGCGGTCAGGAAGATCAAGGTCGTGTATGAAGAGTACGAGCCACTGCTCTCCATGGAGGCAGCCCTCGCTCCCGGTGCCAGCACGATCCACGAAGAGAAGCCCAACAACATTGTTGTCCAATCTTCCTATGAAATGGGTTCCTTCGACGAAGCCATCAAGGAAAAGGGACTTATCAAGGTCGAAGGCGATTATGATACCCCCATCGTCCAGCACTGCCATATTGAGAAGGCATCCTCCTTCGCCTACATGGAAGCTGGGAAAATAGTCATTGTTGCGGCCACCCAGATCCCCCATATTGTCAGGCGAGTCTGCTCGCAGGCACTCGGAGTCGGCTATGGTGACATTAGGATCATCAAGCCCTATCTCGGCGGAGGATTCGGTAACAGGCAGGATGCCCTGACCGAGCCACTGAACGCATACCTTACCACCCGTGTCGGAGGAAGACAGGTTCGTCTGGAGTACACCAGGGAAGAGACCTTCTCATGCACTCGCGTACGGCATGCCATGAAATTCCATATCGTATCCTACATCCGTAAAGACGGGTCCTTTGCTGCCCGCTCCATCGTTGCCTACTCCAACCAGGGAGCCTATGCATCTCATGCACATGCTCTGGTTGCCAATGCAGTCAACGGCTTTCGCATGATGTACCCGGTCGGGGCCATCAAGGGGGAGGCGTACACAGTCTATACCAACCTGCCCACAGCAGGTGCCATGCGCGCCTATGGGATCCCACAGATCGGATTTGCCCTTGAGGCACATATCGATGATATTGTCAGAAAGATGGGTTTTGACTCTATCGCGTTCAGGAAGCAGAACATGATGAAGCTCGGCTTTATCGACCCGATGACTACCATCCAGTGCCATTCAACTGGACTTTCTGAGTGTATCGACATAGGGGAGAAACACCTCAACTACACAGAGAAACGCGCCAGATATGCCAACCAGACAGGGCCTGTACGAAAGGGAGTCGGTATGGGTATTTTCTGCTACAAGACAGGTGTCTACCCTATCGCCTTGGAAACAGCTGCATGTCGCATGCTGCTCAACCAGGACGGGTCTTTGCAGCTGCAGATGGGAGCAACGGAGATCGGCCAGGGAGCCGACACCGTCTTTGCCATGATGGCTGCTGAGACTGTCGGATTCACCATGGACAAGATCCATGTGATAAGCCAGCAGGACACTGACGTCACCCCCTATGATACTGGTGCCTATGCTTCCAGACAGACCTACGTCTCGGGCATGGCGGTCAAGAAAACAGCAGAGGTGTTCAGAAGGAGACTGCTCGAATTTGCAGGCTTCATGCTGAACAAGGACCCTTGGGATCTTGATATCAAGGACAACTACGTCGTCCATATGAACAAGGACGAACACTTGCTCGCGATTAAGACGGTGGCTGAGGAGTCATGCTACTCCCTGACCAACTCGACACATATCTCAGCCGAGGAGTCGCACCACTGTTCGGACAACACCTACTCCTTTGGGGTCTGCTTTACCGAAATAGAGGTAGACATCCCCATGTGCCATATTAAGGTGCTGGACATCATCAATGTCCATGACTCAGGAAGGATCATCAACCACCAGACAGCCGAAGGGCAGGTCCAAGGCGGTATGAGCATGGGTCTTGGCTACGGCATGTATGAACATCTGGACTTTGACCAGAAAACAGGACGGATGCTCAATGACAACCTGCTGGACTACAAGCTGATGACACCGATGGATACTCCTGACCTGCATGTCGCATTTGTGGAAACTGATGACCCTACCGGGCCTTACGGCAACAAGTCACTGGGCGAACCACCGACGATCCCTGTTGCGCCTGCCATTCGTAACGCATTTCTGAATGCAACAGGTGTTGCTGTGAATTCAATCCCTCTCAACCCTGAGAAGCTGTTCTATGCAATTAGAGAAGCGGGACTTATCAAATAAAAGGAAGACGAGCATGTACGATATTAAAAACTTATATGAACCAACTTCAGTGGAAGCAGCACTGAAACTAAGAAAAGAACACCCCGAAGCATTATTACTCGCAGGGGGAAGCGACATCCTCATCCAGATCCGTGAAGGGAAGCTTGCAGGTTGTGACCTGATCAGCATCTTCGCTTTGGATGAACTGCGTGGCATCTGCCTAGAGGATGATGGCACGCTCCTTATCCGCCCTCTTTCCAGCTTTACCGATGTGGTGATGCATCCTCTTATTAGGAAGCATATGCCGGTCCTAGGCGAAGCTGTCGAGCAGATCGGTGGTCCTCAGATACGGAACATCGGTACCATTGGGGGAAACATCTGTAACGGTGTGACCAGTGCAGACTCTGCAGGGACTCTCAAGGCATACGATGCCGTCCTTGAAATCACCAGCTTGGATGGGACACGCGTCCTACCCTATGCTGACTTCAACCTCAAGGCGGGTAAGGTCGACTTGCGCCCCGGTGAGATCCTCACAGGGATCCGCATACCCAAGGCCAGCTATGAGAACACCTACGCGCATTTCATCAAGTATGCGATGCGCAAGGCTATGGATATTGCAACCTTGAGTTGCTCGGTAAACGTCAAGCTTACCAAAGACAAAAAGAATGTGGAAAGGCTGCGCATCGCCTTCGGCGTTGCAGCACCCATCCCTGTCCGTGCCTTCACAGCTGAGAAGAGTGCCCAAGGGCATCTCCTCAATGAAGAGCTTATCAGCAAGGTAGCCGAAGGCGCCTTAGCTGACGTCACGCCCAGGACAAGCTGGAGAGCTTCCAAGGAGTTCAGGCTCCACTTGGTGGAAGAGATGGCAAGGCGTGCCACCATCACATCGATAGAGAAAGCAGGAGGAAAGATCAATGGCTAGAAGAACAGTAACATGTACCGTAAATGGTATTGATAGAGAATATTCGGTTGACGTACGATCTTCCCTTTCGGACGTGCTTCGAGGCCAAGGAGGCCTAGACAGCATCAAGCACGGCTGTGATGTAGGTGAGTGCGGAGCATGCACCGTCCTTATCGACGGCCAACCCTTCAACTCCTGCATCTATCTTGCGATCTGGGCTGAAGGAAAGACCATACTGACCCTTGAGGGCCTCTCTGACAAGAAGGGTGCCATATCAGACATCCAGCAGGCATTTATCGATGAAGGGGCCGTACAGTGCGGTTTCTGCACCCCTGGCTTCATCATGGCATCGGTGCCCATCATCACGCGTGACACACCTGCAAGCAGGGACGAGATCCGCAAGCAGGTTGCAGGCAACCTCTGCAGATGTACCGGCTATGACAAGATCATCAATGCGATCGAGAAGACACAGCATAAGAGAATTGAAGAGAAGAAGGCGAAATAGCAACATTCCTATATGATGCACCTTGCCCCCTCTATGATCATCTGTAGACGTATGACACTGACAACCTACAGAGTTTGGAAAAGCTATGAAGAGCTTCATACAAGACATTTCTGGAATGAACGGGCTATCAGAACTGATAGGTATTTTGAGTGTTCTGTTGGAGATGCTTCAACTGAAGTGATACGAAAATATGGAGAAAATCAAGGTTGATTCATCCCAGCCCCTAAAGAGGGCTGGGATGAATCAACCATAATGGTTAAATGGGGTATCGTTTTAGATCACGATAGAAGTTTTCATGTGTTCCTAGGGCCAACAAAGTCAGAGTAATGGTTTGATCTTCATAGGTGTAGGCAAGAAGAGTCAACAGCTTATTCATTCTGAATTTATACACGTGAATATATGAAAAATCCCCTGACTTAATTTGACCAATATCAGGATTCTCCATGATAGCTTTTATCGCTTCATCAAGATTTTCCTTCTGATTAGCATACAGTCTTTTATACGCCTTTATAAATGAGGGTTTTTGTAAAACACGCATGACTTACTCTTGTGAAAAATTAAACGGTTCCGACTCTTCCTGCTTAGCAAGAAGAATTTCTTGGATAAAACTGTAAGGTAGATCCGGGTTTTCTTCCGCAATTTTACCGATACGTGACCAGTATTCAATTTGTTTAGGAATTGAGCGACTAAACACTGTTGCGTAGCGTTTTGCCTCGTTAATTAAATCGTCTGAAAGCTTAATTGTCATAGACACAATCGTATCCTCCTTAGGTATGTTTATTGGTAAAGGTTAGGGAATAAGAGGTAAAAATACAACCTTTTCATGCATAAAGATTTGGATAAATTTGAGAGTTGCACCGAAAAGGTTAAACTCCAAGCAAACAAGAGTTTGGGCATCCATACCTGCCGAATGCAACCTTCTCTGAATATCTTTCTTCTCGTGTGGTGAAGGGATAGCAATTCAGATCTTTTGTCTTTTATAAAGACTGAACACTCTACCTATGAGTATCTTGGGAACTCAGTAAAGCATACGAGTAAAAAGTAGACGTGATTCACTAATCCACTAGCCATTGTGCTCGTCAGTCATATCCCCCCCCTAAAAGATTCTACAGGCATGAACTGTTCCCCTTCCTGTCCCTTCCTATCTTGATTGTGTTTCCTAGAAACAAACCATTTCTCAGGAGGATTTTACCAATGATGATTAATTTACAGATATTGCAAAAAAGGAAAGAGAAATTTCTGCTTCAAAGGAGTTCCTAAAAAACCAGACAGACCCATCGTACAGCGCTGAAGCGCTTCAACGGGTTCGCAGGAAAAGAGGATCGGCTTACCGACTTGAATCATTGAATCAAGAGGACCTGCGCAAGGTTAAAATCTAAAGACTTTTTGGATTCTTTAAACGCTACCGCCCATCAATTGACGATGGACGGTTGTGCTGTATCAGATCCCCTACTCCTTCCTTGAACTGATCGAACTCACCCCGTTTACTGGCCCATGTGGAAACTCTCTTCCTCTACCCTGACTATCCTGGGTGCCTACACTGACGCTGATAGTATTCAGAATACATCCCAACCTGCCAAACGCCGTTTCTGTGCGGACATATTCAGTGACCACCCGCCTGATCTCCCTCTCTGCAAACGGCGTGAACGTAGGAACCGGGTGCTCGCTCCAATGGATAGAACGAGGAACAATCATCTGCTCCTCATTGGTGATATCGGATCGCTGTAGCATAGGGAATCTGATTGCTATATATCCGGCCGGGAGTTTAGCCTCTTTTTTATACAGTGTAATGCTTACACCATACTCACTAAACCCTGCCATGCCTGTACAGAATCCCAGGGAACTGATGGTAAATTGAGCCCTATACGCTTTCTCGTCAATGACGTATTCCTCAGTGATGATGTGCTTGTCAAACTTCATTAGTGTTTCATATTTCATGCTGTAATCTCCTATTGTAGGTACTTGGTACCTCTTCTTGGGGCCATAGTTCAATTTTTCGATCTATGGTTCTCATGCTCTTCTTTTCTAATGGCTCTTTTCGCCTTGTTGCTTAGGAAGGAACTTGTCTTGGAAAACAATTCCAAGTAACACTCTGTTCAAGCTTCAAGGCCCTAAATCTTTGATTCTGGTTGTTTGGTGCTCTTTACACCAAAGGCGTGCCTCTATCTCATCTCTGACCTCCTGTACACACAGGAAGGCCCAAGGAGAAAAGAGAGACGAGAGATTTTTTGATGGTGAGTAGACATGTCGGGCTCCTATTTAGCGATTTCTTTTGCGACGCTGCAAGTGGGTTTGTAAATCACGTCGTATGATCTAGTAGTTCAAATACAAGAAAAATCTGTCGTTGGCGCAGTCAGGATCATAGTGGTTGTATCAGCACAGATCTCCAATACAATCGGTGATCTGGCAGAACAGGAGGGAGATGCACTCATCCACGAACGTGAAAAAGCCTCCCCTAGTTTTGGTATCCTGGTCCTCAACACTGACACTGATTGCGGTCAAAGAGAGTGCCCTTGTGCTGAACCCCTCTTTCTGTCGGATGCACTCTGCTACTACGCGCTGGATCTCCTTCTCTGCATAAAGGGTGAACTTCCTCACAGGAGGCACATTCCATGGAAAGCCCCTACTGGGACAAGGCTCCAACATGCGCTTGGGATTATTCTTATCGAGACGCATGATCATTGGAAAATCGATACCAACGTTTCCGATTGGATACGCTTCTTCCTTCTTGTAGAGAATTACCTCTACGGTGCATGCATCATAACCAGCCATACCCGTAATGAATCCAAGGCGGTGAATCTCCAGTTCTGCTCGGTATGTCTTACTATCGACGACATACTCTTCACTGATGATATGCTTATCAAACTTCATCTTTGTTCTGTACTTCATGCTGTATCCCCTCATTCTCTCTTGGGGCCATAGTTCATCCTTATGATCTATGGCTCTTGGTAGTTTTGACCTATTCATTCTTTTTTCAGATGATGACTAAGGACAAATCATGGCTGCCTCCTGTATACACAGGAAAGCCCAAGAAGATAGAAAGATGAGGGATTGGGGAAATGTTTGATGATGGCTAGACATGTCGGGCTCCTATTTAGCGATTTGTTTTTCGACGCTGCAAGTGGGTTTGTAAATCACGTCGTTAAGCCAAGTATAAGGAGCAATACCAAAATCTGTCAAGGGAGTAACAAATCAGACATCATCAGATAGAACTTGCATGACCTTGCATGCGCTCTTATCGTGTGATACCGTTTCTCCTATCAGTTCAATCTATTTTTGTAGGGTGGTAGCACTATGTGGTCGATTCTTCCAATTCTCCTGTTGTTCGTACTAGGCTTTATCCTACAACGGTCAAAAAGTTTTTCTGAGCCTACAATCGCCGGCATAAAGCGTATTGTCTCCGACCTTGCCCTGCCAGCTCTGATGTTCCAGGCCTTCTCAACACTAGAGATAGAGAAGAGCTACCTGCTGTTAGTGGCAACCATCTTCGTTGTTTGCCTGGTGATGGTCCTCATAGGAAAAGCCCTGGCAAAACCCCTTGGCATGGACTCTCCCTACTTCCCCATGATGATGGGTGGCTTTGAGATGGGGATGCTTGGCTATGCCCTCTTCATATCGGTCTATGGGATAGAACACATAGGCAAGCTTGCCCTGGTCGACTTGGGCCAAGTCCTGTTTGTCTTCTTCGTCCTGATGGCTTTATTGATAAAGGAACGCGATGGCGTACACAACAAAAAGGTACTGCTGCGCCAGTTCGTCACCTCACCTATTATCATAGCCATATTCCTTGGGATTATCGTCAGTCTCTTTGCTAAGGATATTTCGCCCAATCCTCTCTTTATTGCCTTAGGTGAATTCATTGACCTGTTGGCAAACCTGACAGTCCCCCTTATCGCCATCTCCATTGGATATGGCATCCATATCAAAAAAGATGGCTTGGCAAAAGCCTTCAAGACCATCCTTGTCAGGAAGGTCCTCCTGGTTGCCTTTGCCCTGCTCATCAACAGATTCCTGGTAAACGACCTGCTAGGGATGCCTGCCATCTACCGCTATGCAGTGCTGCTGATGTTCCTTACCCCTCCACCCTTCATCATCACCATATTCATGAAGGCAGGGGACAAGGAGAATGCCGATTACGTGGACAACACCCTTTCGATGGATACCCTGGTCTCCATAATCCTGGTGATGGTTGCGACAACCATCTACATCTAGGATATCCCCTTCCCTTGGTATTTTTAGTTCTTTGACCTACCCATATCGGAGGAAACACACTATGCGCATAGCAATCTATGGAGCTGGCTCTCTAGGTACTATCTTAGGAGCTTACCTGACAAGAGGTGGTGTCGAAGCCGACCTCATCACCCGAAACAAAGAGCATATAGCCGCCTTACAGGCAAACGGTGCCAAGGTGGTGGGAAAAGCAGAGTTTACCGTTCCGGTCAAAGCACTGCTTCCTTCTGAAATGGAAGGCAAGTATGACATCATCTTTCTACTTACCAAACAACTGGATAACAAATCTGTCGCCCAATTCCTCAAGAAATACCTTGCCTCTGATAGCATGCTCTGCACCATGCAGAACGGCCTACCGGAACCCTCTCTCATTGCAATCCTAGGAAAAAAGCGAGTCTGCGGATGTGCCATCGGATGGGGTGCAACACTACAGTGTCCTGGTATTTCAGAACTGACAAGTGAAAAGGACAGCCTTACCTTCAGCCTTGGTATGATAGAAAACCCCAACCAAGCAGCTTTGGAGCGTATTGCTAAGATCCTTAGGAACATGGGCACGGTCGTTCTAGAAAAGAATTTCGTAGGTGCACGATGGTCCAAGCTCCTTATCAACACCGCCTTCAGTGGTATGGCTACAGTTGTTGGAGGGACCTTTGGAGATGTTGTAGACAACAAACAGGCAAGGGCCCTTGTCCAGAAGATAATGAAGGAGTGTATGGACAGTGCTCATGCCTTGGGAGTCACCATTGAACCTGTCCAAGGCAAAGATATAGTGAAACTCTTCAACTACTCAGGTGCGATAAAGAAGTGGATATCCTTCCATCTGATCCCCCTTGCCATGAAAAAGCATAGGACCCTCAAGCCTAGCATGCTGTAGGACATCGAGAAAGGCAAAAAGTGTGAAGTCGACTCGATAAACGGCGTGCTCAGTGAACAGGCAAAGAAAGCAGGCGTCCCCACCCCGATCAATGACAAGGTCATAGAGATCATCCACCGTATAGAGAAAGGTGAATTGCGCCCAGAGATGGGGAATCTTAAGCTGTTTTAGCCATAGACAAAGAGAACGCTCTTGTGCATAGTACAAAACGGAGGAAAGCAGATCAGAGTGTTTGTTCTGCTAAGATTTATCCATGCCCGATGCCAACAACTTCTGTGCCATAGACTTTGAGACAGCATGCCCCAAGCGTGCAAGCGCCTGTGCCGTAGCCCTTGTCAAAGTAAGGGATGGGGTGTTGGTCGATCAGTACTACACCTTCATCAAGCCCCCTTACGGCATGGAGATCTTACCCTTCTTCACCTCCATCCATGGAATCAGCATGAGAGATGTT
>Ga0209414_1000245_pt1 | contig 25430 bp, 17 predicted proteins | sample LakVidmifraction_4_FD_181154 | JGI IMG/M metagenome (GOLD analysis project Ga0209414, IMG submission 181154) | Hypersaline microbial communities from Lake Vida, Antarctica - Brine Hole Two &gt;0.2 micron (SPAdes) (version 2) | ecosystem: Environmental > Aquatic > Non-marine Saline and Alkaline >...
CCCCGGCCTGCATTTACATTGGTGCCTTCAAAAAAGCAAAGACTTGGGTAAAGGTTAATAGCCTGGTCGTTGGGTAAGTTTGGAGAAGGTTTTATTGGCAGGCTATAGGTTTTTTGATGATCGTAGTTTTGCATTTTTATCACCTGTAAACCAACCTGCGTGCCATTTTTTAACCATTTTTCGCCATTGATCATTTTAGCATATTCTCCCAAAGTCAGGCCGTGAACGACGGGAACGGGATGCATTCCCACAAAACTATGATATTCCGGATCTAAAACAGGACCATCTGCATAATGTCCATTTGGATTTGGGCGGTCTAAGATCAAAAGCGGGATATTGTTTTCAGCACAGGCTTCCATCACATAATGCAGGGTAGCTATATAAGTGTAAAACCGGGCTCCAACATCCTGCAAATCGAAGATGATGAGATCCAGATCATTTATTTGTTCGGGTTTGGGCTTTTTGTTATCGCCGTACAAAGAGATTATAGGCAAACCAGTTTTGCTGTCTTTTCCATCCTGAATAACTTCGCCGGCATCTGCAGTTCCACGAAATCCGTGTTCCGGCGCAAAAACCCTTGTAACCTGAACTTTCAGCGCGAGCAATGAATCTACCAAATGGGTGTAATTTACCACACCAGTCTCATTTTTCCGGGATTTAAAAATCACCGAACTTTGGTTTCCCACGATCCCTACCTTTTTGTCCTTTAACAGGGGTAAATAGGTTTCAATTCTATTGGCACCCACTATAATGGGATTGGAATTTCCAGCTGAAATTTCGGAAGGAGGGATTTCGGGATTTGAATTTTTGACGGTAATTTCATTTTGACCGGTGCTGCTTCCGCAGGAAACCATGCTAATAAGAAGGAATAAATACGTATTTTTGAACAATTTATAAATCATAAGAAGCGTCTTGAATTTTGAATTTTTTATAGCCAAAAGGCTTATAAGTACTAAAAAGTATAAAAGTAGCATTTCGGCTCCAATTATAAAAATTGCAATTGCCGCAATTGCAATTGGGGTAATTATGATGCTGGTATCCTTTGCTACCGGGATGGGGTTGCAGAAAAAAATCCGTGAGAAAATCGCGGCTTTTAACGGTCATATCCTTATTGAAAGTTACGACAATAACAGTTCTCAGGTCTCGTTGATGCCCATTTCACTGAATCAGGATTTTTATCCCGAATTCAAAAATGTCAGCGGGATTTCCCACGTGCAGGGCGTAGCGACCAAAGCGGGGATTATTCGCACGGAAACCGATTTTGAGGGTGTAATTGTTAAAGGAGTAGGTTCAGATTACCAATGGGAGAATTTTGAGAATTTCCTGACAGAAGGCGAATTGCCCGATTTTAAGGGAAACTTAAATGAAGATATACTTATCTCCCGGTACCAGGCAAAAAGGCTGGGTTTAAAAATAGGGGATAAGGTAATTACCTATTTTCCAAGGGAAGGATTTGATAAAACCCCGTTACTTCGGGCTTTTGTAGTTAAGGGAATTTACAATTCGGGATTTCAGGAATTTGACGAGTTGTATATGATGGCTGACATCCGGCATATTCAGCGTTTAAATGGTTGGGAAAAGGACCAGGTTGGGGGATTTGAAGTTTTTATCGACGATTTTAAGCAGCTGGATCAAAAAGGTGCCGAGGTTTACGATAATACCAGTTCGTTTTTGGATACCCGCACCATCAAGCAAAAATACTATTCCATCTTTGAATGGCTTGCGCTATTCGATTTTAACATTGCGCTTATCATCGGGATCATGATCCTTGTAGCAGGGATAAATATGATTACTGCCTTGCTGGTCCTAATTTTGGAACGTACCCAAATGATAGGTATTTTAAAAGCGCTGGGAGGCGGGGACTGGGGCATTAGAAAAATCTTTTTATACAATGCCGCATATCTTATTGTTTTAGGACTTTTTTGGGGAAATCTGATAGGTTTAGGCCTGCTGTTTATCCAAAAATATTTCAAGCTTTTCCCTTTAAACCCACAGACATATTATGTCACTGAGGTGCCGGTGTATATAGGTTGGGAATACATACTCGCAGTGAATATAGGAACCTTGACCTTGTGCGTTCTCATGCTCCTGATCCCATCAATAATTATCTCAAAAATTTCTCCTGTAAAAGCGATGAAATTTGATTAAATTTTTCTGATTTAGGATAACTCCGCATTGAAAGTCTCATTTCTTTGGAAAGGATTTAAGTTAGGATTACCTTTGCAAGATTCAAAATAAACTATGGAATACGCTGAAAATATACTTGGAACCATTGGAAATACTCCCTTGGTCAAAATGAATAAACTGACTGAAGAAATTGATGCTTTGGTACTTGCCAAGTACGAAACCTTTAATCCGGGAAACTCGGCAAAAGACCGTATGGCAGTTAAGATGATAGCAGATGCTGAAGCCAAAGGACTTTTAAAACCCGGCGGAACCATTATTGAAGGAACTTCCGGAAATACCGGGATGGGACTTGCACTTGTGGCGATAATAAAAGGTTATAAAATGATTTGCGTGATAAGCGACAAGCAGAGCAAGGAAAAAATGGATATTCTTAGGGCTGTTGGCAGTGAAGTTGTTGTATGTCCAACAGACGTTGCACCGGAAGATCCACGATCATATTATTCCACTTCAAAACGCCTTGCCGAAGAAACCCCGAATTCCTGGTATGTGAATCAATACGATAATCTTGCAAATTCACAGGCTCATTATGAAAGTACAGGACCTGAAATCTGGAGACAAACCGATGGGAAAATCACCCATTTTGTAGTTGGTGTGGGAACAGGGGGAACTATTTCGGGAATTGGAAAATATCTGAAAGAACAAAACCCAAATATTAAAGTTTGGGGAATCGACACCTATGGATCGGTTTTCAAAAAATATCACGAAACCGGGATATTCGATAAAAACGAGATTTATCCTTATGTTACCGAGGGAATTGGGGAAGATATTTTGCCGAAAAACGTAAATTTTGATATCATCGATGGCTTTACGAAAGTAACCGATAAAGATGCAGCCATTTACACCCGCCGCTTGGCAAAAGAAGAAGGGATGTTTTTAGGCAACAGTGCCGGAGCAGCCGTAAAAGGCGTGTTACAATTAAAAGAACATTTTAAAAAGGGCGATGTGGTTGTGGTTCTATTTCACGACCATGGAAGTCGGTATGTTGGCAAGATGTTCAACGATGAATGGATGCAAAAAATGGGGTATATAGAGTAGGCATACCAAATTTGGGCATTCCATGGAATATAAATGCTTAATTATGAATTTTCAGGCAGAAATGGATACAAGACAAGTTAAATGATATTATTGACATCCCAAGGGGAAGGAAGTAAATTGGCCTTTGATAAGTTAAAAGCACTATTTTATTAAATCAAAATCAGTGCTATTAAAAAAACCTCACAAGGAATCGAGCCTTGTGAGGTTTTTGATTTTGTGGAAAATTCTAAAAATCATAAAAATTAATTTAAATTGAAAAACTGAATATCCGGAATGTAACATAATGTGTTCGTCACCCTGAACTTGTTTCAGGGTTGCACTTAATAATACGTTGTTTGTCAGATTCTAATGAGATGCTGAAACGATTTCAGCAGGACGTTGTTCTTTATTTTTACTAATTGCGGACAATCAGTAAAAGAATGATTGAAGTCAGTTAAAACTACCAAAGAATAGATACATAAAAAACATCTGTTTCCGGCAGTTTTAACTGCCGGAAACAGATGAACTTGAAATAGGCTTTAGCCACATTTTTTACATAATCAGGAGTGATAAAAGCAATGGGGCTAAAGCCCTACTTTACATACTACCTGAAACCCCTGGCTAAAGGCAGGGGCAATTGATAAAAAAAATTTTACTTAAAGCATTCTCAATTGCATAAAAAAATTCATTTAAATGCAGTTTTAAATGAAATAAAGATAAAAGAACTGAATATCCGTAATGTAACATAATGTCTTCGTCACCCTGAACTTGTCTCAGGGTTGCATTTAATAATACAGTGGTTGTCAGGTGTTAATGAGATGCTGAAACGAGTTCAGCATGACGTTGTTCTTTAATTTTCCAACTAATTTCGGACAATCAGTTGAAAAATTAATTTATAATAAGGAACCAGGGGATTCTTGAGTATAAATTAATTTCTGATATCTCCTCAATTAAAAAAGCTAAAGATCAGGAGTTTAAATAAAAATTCTCTATTTTTATTTAATGCAGGAAGAATTTCTTCATTATATATGGAAATTTAAAAAGTTCGATTTTGGCAAGGCCAAAACCGTTTCTAATTTGCCTATTGTCTTAATTGATGCCGGAACGCCAAATCTGAATTCCGGGCCAGATTTCTTTAATGCAAAAATGAAAATAGGAGATCAATTATGGGCGGGGAATGTCGAGATCCATTTAAAGTCTTCAGATTGGTATTTGCATCGTCATGAAACCAATCCGGATTATGACAGCGTGATCTTACACGTGGTATGGCAGGATGATGTGGAGATTTACAGAAAGGACAATACTCCAATTCCCACACTTGAGCTGTGGAAATTGGTTCCGGAGATAACCATGCAGAATTACAGGGATTTACTTACTGCACCAAACGATAAATATATTAATTGTGAAAAGGATTTTCCGAAATTCGATGATTTCGACCTGAACAACTGGCTGGAACGGCTCTATTTTGAACGACTGGAACAAAAGGCGGATGTTATATTGGATTTGCTGAAAAATTCTGAAAATAATTGGGAGGAAGTACTTTTTAAATTGCTTTCCAAAAATTTTGGACTTAACGTAAATGGGGACGCATTTTTAGGAATGGCGCAAAGTTTTGATTTTAAGATCGTTCAAAAATCTGCAGGTTCACAACTTCAATTGGAATCACTTTTCTTTGGGCAATCCGGTTTGCTTGAAAAGAAGACAGAGAATGTTTATCACAATAAATTGAAAAAGGAGTATGGTTTTTTAAAACGCAAATTTCAGTTGGAGAACACTTATGTTGAACGGGCAAAATTTTTTAGGTTACGGCCTGATAATTTTCCAAGCATACGACTTTCTCAACTCGCTTCTCTATATCAAAAAGTTCCTGGTTTGTTTTCCGAAATCATAAAGGCCCGGAACAAATTGCAGATTTATCAAATTTTTAAAGTAGAAGCTTCCCAATTTTGGCAAACACATTATTCTTTCGAGAAATCGCATTCGGCAAGAAACAAATCGCTTACAGAGAGTTTTATAGATTTATTGATCATTAACACTATTGTACCCCTTCAGTTCTGTTACTTTAAAAAAATGGGCGCGGGAGATATTTCCAATCTCCTTAATTTAATTGAAGAAGTTAAGGCCGAAAACAATTCCATTGTAACTGCCTATAATAAAATCAGGCCCAAAACAGCCCTCAACGCTATGCAATCACAGGGTTTACTTCATTTAAAAAATCAGTATTGCGATAAAAATGCCTGTCTGAATTGTAATTTAGGTGTAAAACTGATTCAGGGAAGTATATAATATGTTTATATTTGGAATATGCTTAAACTAATTTATTCCATACGGCATTTTTTTGAACGCAACGGCTTCTATGTTTCTTCACGTCTGGCCGATAAAATTGGGATGAGGGCAAAAAGTATCCGTTTATTTTTTATATATCTTTCATTTGCGACCTTAGGAATGGGGTTTGCAATTTATCTTACGCTGGCCTTTTGGTTAAAAATCAAAGATCTGGTTTACACCAAACGGACTTCGGTTTTTGATTTATGAAAAATCTATTTCGTTCAAAATTATACGTCGCACTACTTCTTCTTCTTTTAATTTTTATAGTAGGAGTGCTTGGTTTTAAAGTTCTATCCGGATTATCCCTGATAGACGCCATCTATATGACGGTTATTACCATTTCAACTGTGGGCTATGAAGAAGTAAGGCCTCTTGGACCTCTTGATAAAATTTTCACGTCCCTATTTATAATTTTTAGTTTCTTTATTTTGGGATATGTCATATCGGTTCTTACAGAATATATGTTAAGTAAAAACAATATTGGTAACTTAAGAAAAAACAGAGTGCAGAAAAAAGTAGATTCCCTGAAAGACCATGTCATAGTTTGTGGCTTCGGCAGAAACGGCAAACAAGCCGCCCAAAAATTACTTGATTACAAACAGCCATTTGTTATTATTGAAAAGGATGAAAGCGTTGTAGAACGTATGTCTGATGACAATTTGCTGATAATATTTGGGAATGCCAATGAGGATGAGATATTGATAAAAGCGGGAATTGAAAGAGCCCGAAGCATTATTTGCGCTTTGCCAAGTGATGCGGATAATTTATTTATTGTGCTGTCTGCAAGACAAATTAATGGAAAATTAAAGATAATAAGTCGTGCGACAGAGGAAACGAGTTCCCGGAAATTGAAGCTGGCAGGTGCAGATAATGTGATAATGCCGGATAAAATAGGGGGAGATCATATGGCATCCTTGGTAGTTGTTCCGGATTTAGTGGAATTTTTGGACAATTTGACTGTTTCAGGGGTAGAAGACAGTATTAATGTGGAACAGGTTCCTTTTGAAAAAATATGTACCGATGGAGAAGAACTTGCGATCATGGATTTGGATTTACGAAGAAAAACAGGATGCTCTATCATAGGCTATAAGTCGCCTAGCGGTGAATACATTGTTAATCCGGAGCCTTCTCTTATACTTAAAAAGGATTCCAAATTAATCCTTATTGGCAGGCCCAACCAAATTGAGAAACTGAAAGAGTTTTATAATGTTTAGTAAATATTTAACATTTTAACTCTGAAAAATTTGAAAAAGCCTAATTTTTTACTTTCTTGCTTCGCATAAAAATATGCTTCAACTAACTATTAAATACTCTTTATGAGAAAGTTCTTACTTTCAGCATTATTTGCATTTTCGTTATTTTCATTATATGCCCAGGAACTTGAAATAAAGGCAAATATTGGAAATCCCTCTAATTTAATTAACGATGGTTTTATAGATTTAGAAATTGAAGGGGGAACCCCTCCTTATATTTACAAATGGGACAATCAATCTACTCTGTTAACTTCCGCCCGTTCGGAAGGGTTGGCGGAAGGAGTTCCGTATTCCGTTGTGGTTACCGATTCTAATGGAGCAACCGCTAAAGGAACTTATACAGTAGAGGCGGAAGCTATTACCGAACATTTTAATGGCGCATTTAAACCCTTGGTCGCACAAATGGAAAAGGTGTTGTTCTGGGATCTTTTTACGGCCATTGGAATTTATGATCCGGTGGTTTATGCCGATATTAAGAATGTTCCCACTCCGGGTTGGGCGGCAGGTGTTCAGGATCGTTTTTTATTAAAAAAATGGTTAAAACCTGAAAACTCCAGAGTTGAAAAAGGCGATTTAATAGCCACTGTAGAATCAGATAAAGGAGAAGACCTAAATGTTTATGCGAATGCATCGGGAACCTTGCGCTATTTAACACAGGAAGGAGAGGTTATTTATGACTACAAAAATAAAGAAGATGTTATTATGCGGGGGGCACATAACCTTGCTAAAATTGTTTATGATGAAAAGGTTGCTTTAATGCATCCCAATGGAGATCTTATAAAGAAAAACATTCCGTTTATAGTAGTGTGGCTTTTATTTGGCGCCTTGTTTTTTACAATTAGAATGGGCTTCATTAATTTCAGGGGATTTAAACATTCCTTTCAATTGGCCAGTGGTAAATATGACGATCCGGATGCACCGGGTCAAATCACACATTTCCAGGCTTTGGCAACTGCGGTTTCCGGAACCGTGGGATTAGGGAATATTGCCGGGGTTGCTGTGGCTATATCCCTGGGTGGTGCAGGAGCTACTTTTTGGATGATCTTAGCCGGTTTGCTGGGAATGTCCTCAAAATTTGTAGAATGTACCCTTGGAGTAAAATACAGATTTATAAATAGTGAAGGCCGTGTATTTGGTGGCCCTATGAATTATTTGCGATACGGACTGGAAAAAAGAAATCAAAAAGGACTGGGTAAAGTACTTGCTGTAGTATTTTCGGTTCTGGCTATTGGAGCCTCCTTTGGGGGAGGAAATATGTTTCAGTCAAATCAGGCTTTTGAACAATTAGAAGGGCAATTTTCATTTCTGGCAGGAAACGGATTTTATTTTGGATTAGTTACTGCCGTTTTAGTGGGGGTTGTAATTATTGGAGGTATCAACAGCATTGCAAAAGTGACAGAAAAGATTGTGCCTATTATGGCGGGGATCTATATATTAGGATGCTTAACTGTAATATTTATAAATATCGAAAACATTTTACCTGCATTAAATGCGATTTATGATGGGGCATTTAATTCTACTGCTCTTAAAGGAGGGATTATTGGGGTGTTGATTGTAGGTTTTCAACGAGCCGCCTTCTCCAACGAAGCAGGGGTAGGGTCTGCGGCAATTGCCCACTCTGCGGCAAAGACCAATCATCCGCCTTCAGAAGGTTTTGTGGCTTTATTAGAGCCATTTATTGATACCGTGGTTGTTTGTACTCTTACTGCGTTGGTGCTTATTTTTACAGGGATGCATGAAGTTGAAGGAATGGCTGGAGCGCAATTAACTTCTGATGCTTTTGGAAGCGTGGTTTCTTGGTTTCCTTATGTATTGACTGCTGCCGTATTTTTATTCGCCTTTTCTACCATGATCTCTTGGTCCTATTACGGGATGAGAGCCTGGACTTATTTATTCGGAAAAAGTAAAAGATCTGAAATAATATATAAAGTGATGTTTCTGATATTTGTAGTGATTGGAGCTTCCGTAAGCCTTGGTGCCGTGTTGGATTTTTCAGATATGATGATTCTTGCGATGTCCTTTCCTAATATTATAGGGCTTTACATTATGTCCGGAGAAGTTAGAAATGACTTACGGGATTATATGAAAAAATTGAAAGCGGGAGAACTTTATATGAAAGCAGCAGAAGTAAAAGTGAAATAATGAATTAACACCATGATGAAATTTAAATCCCATTTTGTTTTCAATAGAAGTCAACAAATTGGGATTTTTTTATTGGTCGTAATTATTGTAGTTCTTCAGTTGGTTTATCATTTTGTCGATCTTTCTGAAAATAATATCCCTACCGGGCTCAATGAGCAGGATCTCATCCTGTTCCAAAAGAAAATTGATTCTGTAAAACTGGCTGACTCGGCTGTTAAAACAGTTAAAATATTTCCTTTTAATCCAAATTTAATTACAGATTATAAAGGATATACCCTAGGGATGTCACCCGAGGAAATTGACAGGTTGCACGCCTACAGAGCCCAGGATAAATGGGTTAATTCTTCAGAAGAATTTCAACAGATCACAAAAATTTCAGATTCCCTGCTTCAAAAGATCTCTCCTTATTTTAAGTTCCCGGATTGGGTTACTTCCAAAAATTCTCCGGTTAGACTGAAAGTATCAAATTCTGTAAAAAAAGCTTTTGAAGATAAAATTGATTTGAATACTGCTACCGCTGAAGATTTGATGATGTTAAATGGTATTGGGGAAGTGCTCTCCGGAAGAATCGTGAATTACAGGAATAAAATTGGAGGCTTTCTCAACGATCTTCAACTTAAAGATATATATGGATTGAATTATGAACTGAGAGAGGAAATTCAATCTTATTATACGGTGAAATCCCCACCGGAGATCAAAATCTTCAGTATAAACCAAGCGAGCGTTACAGAACTTAGCGGCATACCTTATATTAATTATGAATTGGCGCGAGAAATTGTCAATTACCGGCTGTTGCATGAAAAGATTAGCAGTTTTGAAGAATTGGCAAAAATTAAGGAGTTTCCTTCAGAAAAAATAGAGAGGATTGCATTATATTTGTCCGTAGAATAAAGATTTAAAGGATTGGTGTAAATTCTTGCACATTTAGCATTGCACTGGTTAAGTTTTTTAAACAGAGAGTTGAAAAACACATGGTTGAAAATATATTAAAGTAGCCCTTTAAAAAATTCTCTAAAATTCCAATAAAAACATCTTAGATTTTACTTTATGAGCGATATGTATTTTACAGAAGAACATGAACTTTTCAGAAAAAGTTTTCAGGATTTTTTACAAAAAGAGGTGGTACCCCATATAGATAAATGGGAAAAAACAGGGACCATAGAGCGCTTTATTTGGAAGAAATTTGGTGATATGGGATATTTTGGTTTGATCTACCCTGAAAAATTTGGCGGATTAAACCTCGATTTGTTCTATACAGTAATTTTCCTTGAAGAAATGCAAAAAATCAATTCCGGTGGCTTTGCAGCCGCAATGTGGGCGCATTCTTATTTAGCAATGACTCATTTAAATGTTGAAGGAAATGATGAGATAAAACAGAAATATTTGGCTCCCAGTATTTCAGGAGAAAAAATAGGCTGTTTGTGTATTACCGAGCCTTTTGGGGGATCGGATGTGGCAGGAATGAAAAGTACTGCAGTTAAAAAGGGGGATAAATATATTTTAAATGGGTCAAAGACATTTATAACCAATGGTGTTTATTCTGATTACCTGGTAATAGCTGCCAAAACAGCTCCGGAAAAAGGCAATAAAGGGATGAGTATATTTGTGGTAGACAGGGATACTCCCGGTATTTCTGCAACAAAATTGGATAAACTGGGCTGGAGGGCTTCTGATACCGCAGAGATCGCTTTTGACAACGTAGAGATTCCTGTACAAAATTTGATGGGGGAGGAAAACGCCGGCTTTTCTTATATTATGCAGCACTTCGCATTGGAACGTTTGATAATGGGCGTTAATGCACATGCACGAGCTGAATTTGCTTTAGAATACACTATCAATTATATGTCGGAAAGGGTAGCATTTGGCAAAACACTCGATAAATTTCAGGCATTAAGACATTCTATTGCCGATATGGCCAGTGAGATGGAAATGTGTAAGGAATTCAATTATACCATCGTTAAACGGATGATCAATGGTGTATATGTTGTAAAAGAAGCAAGCATGGCAAAACTTTTATCTACCAAAATGGCAGATGAGGTGATCAATAAATGTTTGCAGTTTTTAGGAGGATATGGGTATATGGAAGATTACCCGCTGGCGCGTCTGCTTCGCGATAGCCGTTTGGGGCCAATTGGAGGTGGTACCTCTGAAATTCTCAGGGAAATTATAGCAAAAATGGTTATAGATAAGAAAGAATACAAGGCTAAAGCCAAGTAAACTAAATTGTTACAGGTTTCGAACTAAAAAATAAATATTATTCTTCAATAAAGGTTGCGAGGTAGTTGAATTGAATTATCTTTGCGCCTTAATATTAATGAAAGGAGGTGACACTATGTTAATTATACCAATTAAAGACGGAGAAAATATCGATAGAGCGCTAAAGCGTTTTAAGCGTAAATTTGATAGAACAGGGACAATGCGTCAGTTGAGAAGCAGACAGGCTTTCTTGAAGCCATCTGTTAAAAACAGGGCTCAAATGCAAAAAGCAGCGTATATCCAAAATTTAAGGGATCAGGAAGAAATTTAATTTCAGGAACAAAATGGTGGTTGTCGCCATTTTTTAAGTAAATTTATTTTTACCGTTTGAAAATTTTTAGTCTAAAATTTAGATTTAAAACAAGATCCTAATGTAGCCTTCTTTTAAGGGTATTAAAATAAGTTGCCGTTGGTAAGTCAAAGTTTTATAACTTTGACTTACCAACGGTTTTTTTATGTCTATAACTCACTTCCTTGATTACCTTTTGCTCGAAAAAAAATATTCCGTCAATACGGTAACAGCTTACGAAGCCGATTTGCGTTCGTTTACAGAATTTGTTGAGAAAGAATTTAAGCAGGAAAACCTGGTTCAGATTAATTACCATCAAATCAGAAACTGGATAATTGCTCTTGTGAATTCAGGTTTGACCAACAGAAGCATAAACAGAAAAATATCTTCTTTAAAAGCTTACTATAAATTTCTTCTGCGCACAGGGCAGATCGATTTGAACCCCCTGGCTGCGCATAAGGCTTTAAAAACAAAAAAAAACATCCAGGTTCCTTTTTCAGAAAGTGAAGTCGCAGCTGTTTTAAACGAGTTGGATCCAGACAGTTTTAAAAATTCCAGGGATCTGGCCATTATCCTTATGTTTTATGCAACCGGGATAAGGCGTGCAGAATTAATGGGGATTAAATTGCAGGATCTCGATTTAAACAAAAAGTTGCTCAAAGTGCTAGGCAAAAGGAACAAGGAGAGATTTGTGCCTTTGCTTCCGGAATTATGCGATTTGTTGAAACTGTATTTGCAGTATAGAAAGGAAATTGTGCAAATAGAAAACCCCTGGTTATTTCTTACCAAAAATGGCGTTAAATTATATGAAACTCTTGTTTATAGAATTATAAATAATTACTTTGCTACAGCATCCAATAAGGTAAAAAAAAGCCCGCATATTTTACGACATTCTTTTGCTACCCATTTGTTAAACCAGGGAGCAAATTTAAATGCTGTAAAGGAGTTATTAGGGCATTCAAGCCTGGCGGCTACTCAGGTTTATACGCATAACAGCATAGCAGATTTAAGCAAAGTATATAACAAAGCGCACCCCCGACAGTCAAAGAAGTGATTTTAAATTAGTGTTTAACTTAATATTTTAGATGATGAAAGTAAATGTGCAATCAGTGAATTTTAATGTAGAGCAAGAATTAATCGATTTCATTCAGGTAAGATTAGATAAATTGGAACATTATTACGATAAGATAATTTATGCGGATGTTTTTTTAAAATTGCAAAACACCAGCGATAAGGAAAATAAAATTGCAGAAATATTGTTGAGCATTCCCGGCGGGGACTTAATGGTGAAAAAGACCTGTAAAAAGTTTGAAGAATGTGTAGATGAGTGTATTGGCTCTTTACAGCGCCAAATCATCAAGAAAAAGGATAAATTAAAAACTCACGTTTAGCAATATTTTTTTACATATTTGTTTTGTGAAATAAATAAATTGTATACATTTGCAGTCCGTTAGAAATAGCGGACTTTTTTATGCTAAAAAAGTAGTAAAAAGCCGATGTAGCTCAGCTGGCTAGAGCAGCTGATTTGTAATCAGCAGGTCGTGGGTTCGAGTCCCTCCATCGGCTCTTGAAATTTTGAAAAATTAGTTTTGGTGAAGTTGTTGAATTTGTTTAGATTTGCACCTTCAAAAAACCAAACTATTTTGTTAAAAGTAGTTCTGTGAAATTTTGAATATGTTTTTTTAATTGGGGAGATACTCAAGCGGCCAACGAGGGCAGACTGTAAATCTGCTGACTACGTCTTCGCAGGTTCGAATCCTGCTCTCCCCACATAAAAATTGAAATTTTAAATTTCAATTACCAACATCCAATTTTGGAATTTGTGTTTCGAAATCTGGATTAAAAAAATAATGCGAAAGTAGCTCAGTTGGTAGAGCGTCAGCCTTCCAAGCTGAATGTCGCCGGTTCGAACCCGGTCTTTCGCTCAAAAGGTAAGCAGTTGTGTGAAAACGGTTGTTTCTTTTCTCTCCATAAAGTGCGAACTTATTGGAGATAACCTTTTTTGCCGACGTAGCTCAGGGGTAGAGCGTTTCCTTGGTAAGGAAGAGGTCACGAGTTCAATTCTCGTCGTTGGCTCTTAATTTTGTATAAAATTGAACACTAATATATAACTAAGATTAAATAAATTATTAATTATGGCAAAGGAAACTTTTGATCGTTCCAAACCTCACTTAAACGTTGGCACGATAGGACACGTAGATCACGGGAAAACCACTTTAACTGCAGCGATTACTAAGGTGATGGCTGAGGCTGGGTTTTCACAAGCTATGTCTTTTGATCAAATCGACAACGCACCGGAAGAAAAAGAAAGAGGTATTACAATTAACTCTTCACACGTAGAGTATTCTACTGAGTTGCGTCATTATGCACACGTAGATTGTCCAGGTCACGCCGATTATGTTAAGAACATGGTTACTGGTGCTGCACAAATGGATGGTGCAATATTGGTTGTTGCGGCTACAGATGGTCCAATGCCACAAACTCGCGAGCACATTCTTTTGGGACGTCAGGTAGGTATTCCAAGAATGGTTGTATTCATGAATAAAGTGGATATGGTTGATGATGAAGAGCTTCTTGAGTTGGTAGAAATGGAAATAAGAGAATTATTGTCCTTCTACGAATATGATGGAGATAATGCTCCGGTTATTCAAGGATCTGCTCTTGGTGCCTTAAATGGTGAAAAGAAATGGGTTGATTCTGTTCTTGAATTAATGCGAGCAGTAGATACCTGGATTGAATTGCCAAAGCGCGATATAGATAAAGCATTCCTTATGCCTGTTGAAGATGTTTTCTCAATAACAGGTCGTGGTACTGTAGCAACCGGAAGAATTGAAACCGGAATTGCTAATACCGGAGATCCTGTTGAGATTATTGGTATGGGTGCCGGAAAATTAACTTCAGTTGTAACTGGTGTTGAGATGTTCCGTAAGATATTGAACAGAGGTGAAGCAGGAGATAACGTAGGGTTGTTATTGAGAGGTATTGAAAAATCTCAAATTACACGTGGTATGGTTATCGTAAAACCAGGATCCGTAACTCCTCACGCTAAGTTTAAAGCAGAGGTTTATATCCTTAAGAAAGAAGAGGGTGGACGTCACACTCCATTTCACAACAACTATCGTCCTCAGTTCTATGTTAGAACTACAGATGTTACAGGTACAATTTCTTTACCAGAAGGAGTAGAGATGGTTATGCCTGGAGATAACTTGACTATCCACGTAGATTTACTTCAACCAATTGCGTTGAGTATAGGTTTACGTTTTGCTATCCGTGAAGGTGGTAGGACAGTTGGTGCTGGTCAGGTTACTGAGATTTTAGACTAACTTATAATAAAATAAGTATATAGGTGCCCTGCTTTTTGCCGGGTACCTAAACTTATTTATATTAAATTAATAAATGGGTTTTAGCTTATCCTGATATAAACCTCAGGAAATAGGGCGCCCAACAAACGGGTTTAGCTCAGTTGGTAGAGCACTGGTCTCCAAAACCAGGTGTCGTGAGTTCGAGTCTCCCAACCCGTGCAAATAGAAAAATCAATGGCAGGAATCGTTAATTTTGTTTCAGAGTCTTATGACGAGTTAAGAAATCACGTTACATGGACAAGTTGGCCGGAAGCTCAAAGGCTGACAATAGTTGTAGTAGTTTTTTCAATTATATTTTCTTTGGCTATTTGGGGTGTAGACACAGTGTTTAGCTCGGTTATTGAGAAATATTTTGAATGGATTAAATCTTAAATTTAAGGCTATGGCTGAAGGGAAGGATAAAAAATGGTATGTGGTTCGTGCTGTAAGCGGTGCTGAAAATAAGATTAAAGAATATATTGAGAAAGAGGTAGCACATTTTGGCCTTGAAGAATATGTGGGTGAGGTTTTAGTGCCTACAGAAAAGGTGATGCAAGTTAGAAACGGAAAAAAGGTTTCTAAAGAACGTGTTTATTTCCCTGGATACATTATGGTCTTAGCCAATTTGGGAGGAGAAATTCCGCATATTATTAAATCTATTAACGGGGTTATAGGTTTTCTTGGAGAAACAAGAGGAGGCGATCCTGTTCCCCTAAGAAGGGCAGAAGTTAACCGTATGTTAGGTAAGGTAGACGAATTATCCATTCAGGCAGACAACGTAGCAATCCCTTTTAACATTGGAGAAACTATTAAGGTAATAGATGGGCCCTTCAACGGATTTAACGGTACTGTTGAGAAAATTAACGAAGAAAAACGTAAGCTTGAGGTTATGGTGAAAATTTTTGGAAGGAAAACCCCTCTGGAATTGAGCTATATGCAAGTTGAAAAAGTATAAAAATAATAACTGTTACATATATTTTGATAGTTTTTACAGCTTCCAATCTTAAAACTATCACTTAAAAATTATAAAAATGGCAAAAGAAATAAGTAAAGTTGTTAAACTACAAGTTCGCGGAGGTGCTGCTAACCCATCGCCACCAGTTGGACCTGCTTTAGGTGCTGCCGGGGTAAATATCATGGAGTTTTGTAAGCAGTTTAATGCTAGGACTCAGGATAAACAAGGTAAATTATTACCTGCTCATATTACAGTATATAAAGATAAGTCTTTCGATTTTGTAATTAAAACTCCACCGGCTGCAGTACAATTATTAGAAGTAGTAAAAGCAAAAAAAGGATCGGGTGAGCCTAATCGTAAAAAAATTGCCAGTGTTTCTTGGGATCAAGTAAAAGCAATTGCCGAAGATAAAATGCAGGATTTGAATGCATTTACATTAGAATCGGCTATGAAGATGGTTGCGGGAACAGCTCGCTCTATGGGTGTAACTGTTAAAGGGCAAGCGCCGTTTTAATCCAAAATAGAAATTAAAAATGGCAAAATTAACTAAAAAGCAAAAAGAATCCAGTTCCAAAATTGAAAGCGGAAAGGTGTATTCTGTATCTGAGGCTTCTTCCTTAATAAAGGAAATTTCCAATGAAAATTTTGATGCTTCTGTAGATATTGCAGTTCGTTTAAATGTAGATCCACGTAAAGCTAATCAAATGGTTCGGGGCGTTGTTACCTTACCACACGGTACAGGAAAAGACGTTAAAGTGTTGGCTTTGGTTACTCCGGATAAGGAAGAAGAAGCTAAACAAGCTGGTGCAGATTATGTAGGTCTTGATGAATACCTTGATAAGATCAAGGCTGGTTGGACCGATGTAGATGTGATAATCACCATGCCAAGTGTAATGGGGAAATTAGGACCTTTAGGTAGAATATTAGGACCAAGAGGATTAATGCCTAACCCAAAAACCGGAACAGTGACCATGGATGTTGCAAAAGCAGTAACTGAAGTAAAAGCTGGGAAAATCGACTTTAAAGTAGATAAAACCGGAATTGTACATGCGGGGATAGGAAAAGCATCTTTTGATGCCGAGAACATAGCCGGAAACGCAAGGGAATTATTAACTACTTTGGTGAAATTGAAACCACAGACTTCTAAGGGTATTTATATGAAAAGTATACATATATCTTCTACGATGGGTCCAAGTATTGAAATTGATACTAAAAGGTTCACTGAGCAATAATATTATAGATTATGACAAGAGAAGAAAAATCATTAGTAATTGAAGATTTAACTGCGCAGTTAACAAATAATTCCATTATTTACCTTGCAGATTTGTCAGGGCTTAATGCCTTGAAAACTACAAATTTACGTCGGGCTTGTTTTAAAGCAGACGTAAAACTTGCAGTAGTTAAAAATACATTGCTCGCTAAAGCTATGGAGGCTTCAGATAAAGAATTTGGAGAACTTCCTTCAGTTTTAAAAGGCTCTACATCTATTATGATTTCTGAAACCGGAAACGCTCCGGCCAAAGTAATCAAAGAATTCAGAAAAAAATCTGATAAGCCCTTATTAAAAGGAGCTTATATTGGCGAAGCCATTTATGTAGGAGATACCTACCTGGATGATTTAGTCAACATTAAGTCTCGTGAAGAACTTATTGGAGATATTGTCGGAATGTTACAATCACCTGCTAAAAACGTTATTTCAGCGCTTAAGTCTGGTGGTGGTAAATTAGCCGGAATTCTTAAAACTCTTTCTGAAAGGGAAGAATAACAAGTACGCACTTTTTAACAATTATATATTAAAGAACACTTTAAAACGATAGAAAATGGCAGAATTAAAAGATTTCGCAGAACAATTGGTTAACTTAACAGTAAAAGAAGTTAATGAGTTAGCTGGTATATTAAAAGATGAATATGGTATTGAGCCAGCAGCAGCAGCAGCTGTAGTTGTAGCCGGTGGAGGTGATGAAGCCGCTGAAGAAGCTCAAACTGAATTTGATGTAATTCTTAATGCTCCGGGTGGATCTAAATTGGCCGTAGTTAAATTGGTTAAAGAACTTACCGGATTAGGTCTTAAAGAGGCTAAAGAATTAGTAGATAATTCTCCAAGACCAGTTAAAGAAGGAGTTTCAAAAGATGAAGCTGAATCATTAAAGGCACAATTAGAAGAAGCAGGAGCAGAGGTTGAGCTTAAATAAGCCTCAAAAGCAATATTGTTTAGGTTTAGACCTCGGGATACTCTCCTGAAGGTCTAAACCCTTTTGCGTATATGAAGCATTTTATTTATAACGCACCCATTTTATATATAAATTATAATTCCGTCCACTGATGTTAGCAACGCAAACTGAAAGATTGAATTTCTCTTCTGTAAAGAATAAACCTGATTATCCAGACTTTTTGGATGTCCAAATTAAGTCATTTCAGGATTTCTTCCAACTAGAAACTAAATCAGAAGAAAGGGGAGATGAAGGTCTCTATAATACCTTCATGGAAAACTTTCCAATTACAGACACCCGTAATAATTTTGTATTAGAATTTCTGGATTACTTTGTTGATCCGCCAAGATATTCTATTCAAGAATGTATTGAACGTGGTTTGACCTATAGCGTACCGCTTAAAGCACGCTTAAAACTGTATTGTACCGATCCCGAACATGAAGATTTTGAAACCATCGTACAGGATGTTTATTTAGGAACTATCCCGTACATGACCCCAAGTGGGACTTTTTGCGTCAATGGCGCAGAGCGTGTAGTAGTTTCCCAATTACACCGTTCTCCTGGTGTTTTCTTTGGACAGTCTTTCCATGCAAATGGAACCAAATTATATTCTGCAAGGGTTATCCCATTTAAAGGATCCTGGATAGAATTCGCTACCGATATTAATAACGTGATGTACGCTTATATCGATAGAAAGAAAAAATTACCTGTAACCACACTTTTCCGTGCTATTGGATTTGAACGTGACAAGGATATCCTTGAAATTTTTGACCTAGCAGAAGAAGTTAAAGTGTCTAAAACAGGACTTAAAAAAGTATTGGGACGCAAACTTGCTGCCAGGGTATTGAATACCTGGTATGAAGATTTTGTGGATGAAGATTCAGGAGAGGTTGTATCTATTGAACGTAACGAGATTGTGTTAGATCGCGATACCGAATTGGATAAGGATCATATAGAGACAATTATTGAAACAGGTACCAAAACCATCCTGCTTCATAAAGAAGATAACTCTACCGGGGATTATGCAATTATTCATAATACTTTACAGAAGGATCCAACAAACTCTGAAAAAGAAGCCGTAGAGCACATATACCGTCAATTGCGTAATGCAGAACCGCCAGATGAGGAAACAGCGCGTGGTATAATTGATAAATTGTTCTTTTCAGAACAACGATATAACCTTGGAGAGGTTGGACGTTACAGAATGAACAAAAAATTAGGTCTTAATGTTGCTATGGATAAGCAAGTGCTTACCAAAGAAGATATTATTACCATTGTTAAATATTTGATCGAGTTAATTAATTCCAAAGCGGAAATTGATGATATTGACCACTTGTCTAACCGTCGTGTTAGAACAGTAGGTGAACAATTATCTCAACAGTTTGGTGTTGGTTTGGCTCGTATGGCTCGTACCATCCGTGAGCGAATGAACGTTCGTGACAACGAGGTTTTTACCCCAATAGATTTGATTAATGCCAAGACCTTGTCTTCAGTTATCAATTCATTCTTTGGTACCAATCAGTTATCCCAGTTTATGGATCAAACCAATCCATTGGCAGAGATTACCCATAAACGTAGGTTATCTGCACTTGGACCAGGTGGTTTGTCAAGAGAACGCGCAGGTTTTGAGGTACGTGATGTGCACTATACACACTACGGTAGATTATGTCCAATTGAAACCCCGGAAGGACCAAACATTGGTCTTATCTCCTCCCTTGCCGTATTTGCCAAGGTAAACGGTATGGGCTTCATTGAAACTCCTTACAGGGTAGTTAATGATGCTAAAATCGATTTTTCTGAAACACCTATTTACTTAAGTGCGGAAGAAGAAGAAGATAAAAAAATTGCTCAGGCAAACATTCCGTTGACAGAAGATGGAACAATAAATACAGATAAGGTTATTGCACGAATGGAAGGTGACTTCCCGGTAGTAGATCCAAAAGAGATCAACTACATAGATGTTGCACCAAACCAAATTTCGTCAATTTCGGCCTCTTTAATTCCTTTCCTTGAGCACGATGATGCCAACAGGGCATTAATGGGATCAAACATGATGCGTCAGGCTGTGCCCTTGTTAAGAGCAGAATCGCCTATTGTTGGAACTGGTCTGGAAAGACAAGTTGCAACAGATTCACGTGTATTGATCAATGCTGAAGGAGAAGGTGAAGTTGAATATGTTGATGCTCAAAAGATCACTATTAAATACGATCGCACCGAGGAGGAAAGAATGGTAAGTTTTGACACCGATTCAAAAACCTATCAGTTAGTTAAATTTAGAAAAACAAACCAGGGAAGTTCTATCAACCTTAAACCAATTGTTAAGGTTGGAGACAGGGTTGCCAAAGGTCAGGTACTTTGCCAGGGTTATGCAACCGAAGCAGGGGAACTTGCACTTGGAAGGAATATGAAGGTTGCCTTCATGCCTTGGAAAGGGTATAACTTTGAGGATGCAATTGTGATTTCTGAAAGAGTAGTAAGGGAAGATATTTTCACCTCTATTCACATCGATGAATATTCTTTGGAAGTTCGGGATACCAAATTAGGTAACGAAGAATTGACCAACGATATTCCAAACGTTTCTGAAGAAGCCACAAAGGATTTGGATGAAAATGGAATGATTCGAATTGGAGCCGAAATTAAACCGGGTGATATCCTGATTGGAAAAATTACCCCAAAAGGGGAAAGCGATCCAACTCCTGAGGAAAAATTGCTTAGAGCGATCTTTGGAGATAAAGCTGGAGATGTAAAAGACGCTTCGTTAAAAGCACACCCATCATTAAGAGGTGTTGTAATTAACAAAAAGTTGTTTGCAAGGGCAGTAAAAGATAAACGCAAACGCGTTCAGGATAAAGAAGATGTCGCATCACTTGACAAGGCTTACGATGCCAAATTTGCAGTTCTAAAAGCGAATCTGGTAGATAAGTTATTTGCTATTGTTGGTGGAAAAACCGCTCAGGGAGTTCAAAACGATTTAGGGGAAGAAGTTTTGCCAAAAGGTAAAAAATACACCTTAAAAATGTTGAATGCAGTAGATGATTATATACATCTTACTCAAGGTACCTGGACAACAGATGATCATTTGAACAAACTTGTTGCAAATCTTATCCACAATTATAAAATTAAGGAAAACGATCTTCAGGGAAATCTAAGAAGAGAAAAATTCACCATCTCTGTAGGTGATGAGTTACCTGCAGGAATTATCAAATTGGCGAAAATTTATGTCGCCAAGAAGAGAAAACTTAAGGTTGGAGATAAAATGGCAGGAAGACACGGTAACAAAGGTATTGTTGCCCGTATTGTTCGTCATGAAGATATGCCATTTTTGGAAGATGGAACTCCCGTAGATATCGTTCTTAACCCACTTGGGGTACCTTCCCGTATGAATATTGGTCAAATTTACGAGACCGTATTAGGATGGGCAGGACAAAAATTGGGAAGAAAATACGCAACGCCAATTTTTGATGGTGCAACTTTAGATCAAATTAACGAACTGACAGATGAAGCAGGTGTTCCTCGTTTTGGACATACCTATCTTTATGATGGTGGTACAGGAGACAGATTCGATCAAAAAGCAACTGTTGGGATAATTTATATGTTGAAATTAGGACATATGATCGATGACAAAATGCACGCGCGTTCAATTGGACCTTACTCACTTATTACTCAACAACCTCTTGGTGGTAAAGCACAGTTTGGTGGTCAAAGGTTTGGTGAAATGGAGGTTTGGGCGCTTGAGGCTTATGGAGCTTCTGCAACCCTGCGTGAAATTTTGACCGTTAAATCGGATGATGTTATAGGTAGAGCCAAAACTTACGAGGCAATTGTAAAAGGAGAACCTATGCCAGAGCCCGGATTACCAGAATCTTTTAACGTGTTAATGCACGAATTGAAAGGTTTGGGATTGGATATTAAACTAGTAGAATAATATTTTTCTTTCTAAAGTTGGGTACAAAATGCCCAACTTTGAAAAGCAGAATTTTCACAACAATTAGATAGCAGCAATTATTATGGCTAGAAATAATGAAAAGAGTACAGAACAGAGGTTTAATAAAATCTCTATTGGCTTAGCTTCACCTGAGTCAATCTTAGCAGAGTCTCGCGGCGAAGTTCTTAAGCCGGAAACCATTAATTATCGTACGCACAAACCAGAGCGTGACGGGTTATTCTGTGAGCGTATTTTCGGTCCTGTGAAGGATTATGAATGTGCCTGTGGAAAATATAAGAGAATTCGATACAAAGGAATTGTTTGTGATCGTTGTGGGGTAGAGGTAACAGAGAAAAAAGTGCGACGTGACCGTGTTGGGCATATCAATCTGGTTGTGCCTGTTGCACACATCTGGTATTTCCGTTCATTGCCAAACAAAATTGGTTATTTACTTGGCCTTCCTTCCAAGAAATTGGACATGATTATCTATTATGAAAGATATGTTGTAATACAAGCCGGTATCGCCAGAAATATTGAAGGTGAAGCCTGTAAAAAAATGGATTTCCTTACAGAAGAGGAATATCTTGATATTTTGGAAACCCTGCCGCAGGAAAACCAGTATTTGGATGATAATGACCCAAATAAGTTTATTGCAAAAATGGGTGCCGAATGTTTGATCGAACTTTTAAAAAGAATAGATCTTAACCAACATTCTTACGATTTAAGACATAAGGCAAACAATGAAACCTCAAAACAACGTAAAACTGAAGCCTTAAAAAGACTGCAGGTTGTAGAAGCTTTCCGGGATGCAAATGTGGGTAAGGAAAATCTTCCGGAATGGATGATTATGAAGGTTATTCCAATTACTCCTCCAGAGTTGAGACCATTAGTGCCTTTGGATGGTGGACGTTTCGCAACTTCAGATTTAAATGATTTATACAGAAGAGTAATTATCAGAAACAATCGTTTAAAACGATTGATGGAAATAAAAGCTCCTGAAGTGATCCTGCGTAATGAAAAACGTATGCTTCAGGAATCAGTAGATTCATTGTTTGACAATACAAGAAAATCATCAGCAGTAAAAACTGATTCAAACAGGCCGTTGAAATCCCTTTCCGATTCCTTAAAAGGAAAACAAGGGCGTTTCCGTCAAAACCTGCTTGGAAAACGTGTGGATTATTCAGCACGTTCGGTAATTGTGGTAGGACCAGAATTGAAAATGTTTGAATGTGGTATCCCAAAAGATATGGCAGCCGAACTTTACAAGCCTTTCGTTATCAGAAAATTGATAGAAAGAGGGATTGTAAAAACAGTAAAATCTGCTAAAAAAATAATAGACAAAAAAGAGCCTGTAGTATGGGATATTTTAGAAAACGTACTTAAAGGTCACCCGGTTTTGCTTAACAGGGCTCCCACGCTTCACCGTTTGGGAATCCAGGCATTCCAACCTAAACTTATTGAAGGAAAGGCTATTCAGTTGCACCCATTGGCGTGTACTGCGTTCAATGCCGATTTTGATGGTGACCAGATGGCGGTTCACTTGCCCCTTGGTCCGGAAGCAATTCTGGAAGCTCAATTGTTAATGTTGGGTTCACATAACATTCTCAACCCTGCAAATGGTTCCCCAATTACGGTGCCATCACAGGATATGGTACTTGGATTGTATTATATGACAAAACCAAGGGTTTCAACAGAGGAAGTTAAAATTAAAGGTGAAGGCCTTACATTTTACTCTGCAGAAGAGGTTATTATTGCCTACAATGAAAAACAGGTAAATCTTAACGCCGTTATTAAAATAAGGGCAATGGATTTCAACGAAGAAGGTGCGTTGGTTTATCAAATTATTGAAACTACTGTTGGTAGGGTTTTATTTAATGAAACCGTTCCAAATGAAGTTGGTTATGTAAATGAGATCTTAACCAAGAAGACATTAAGAGACATCATTGGAAATGTGTTAAGAGTTTGTGGTGTTCCCGCAACTTCTACGTTCCTTGATAAAATTAAGGATTTAGGGTATAGTTTCGCATATAAAGGTGGTTTATCCTTTAGTTTAGGTGATATTATTATCCCCGAGGAAAAACAATCCATGATTGACCAAGCGAACGAACAGGTGGATGGTATTATTGGAAACTATAATATGGGTCTTATTACCAATAACGAAAGATACAATCAGGTTATTGATATTTGGACTTCTACAAACGCCGGTCTTACAGAATTGGCAATGAAAAGAATTCGCGAAGATAACCAGGGATTCAACTCTGTTTATATGATGCTTGATTCGGGCGCCCGTGGTTCCAAAGAACAAATTAGGCAGTTAACCGGGATGCGTGGATTGATGGCCAAACCAAAAAAATCAAGTGCAGGTGGTGGTGAAATTATTGAAAACCCAATTCTTTCCAACTTTAAGGAAGGACTTTCAATTCTTGAATACTTTATCTCTACTCACGGTGCGCGTAAAGGTCTTGCCGATACAGCACTTAAAACTGCCGATGCAGGTTATTTAACCCGTAGATTGGTAGACGTTTCACAAGACGTAATTGTAAATGAAGAAGATTGTGGAACGCTGCGTGGAGTGGAAGTTACACCTCTTAAAAAGAACGACGAAATTGTGGAATCTCTTGGGGAACGAATTTTAGGACGAATTTCCTTAAATGATGTTCACCATCCGTTAACTGAAGAATTAATAGTTTCAGCCGGAGAAGAGATATTAGAGGGTACAGTTAAGATAATTGAAAATGCTCCTATTGAAAGCGTAGAAGTAAGATCAGCACTTACCTGTGAAGCTAAAAAAGGAATTTGTGTAAAATGTTACGGTAGAAACCTTTCAACCAATAAACTGGTTCAACGTGGAGAAGCTGTAGGAGTTGTTGCCGCTCAATCTATTGGAGAGCCGGGAACACAACTTACACTTCGTACCTTCCACGTGGGTGGTATTGCAGGTAACATTTCAGAAGAGAATAAAATAATTGTTAAGTATAATGGTATTGCCGAAATAGAAGATCTGAAAGTGGTAAAAGGGGAGGGTCTTGATGGACAACCTACTGATATCATAATCTCAAGAACTTCAGAATTAAAGGTAAAAGACAAGAAAACCGGAGTAGTGCTAAGCACAAACAATATTCCTTACGGGGCTCAAATCTTTATCCATGACGGTGATACTGTAAAAACAGATGATGTTGTTTGCCAATGGGATCCATATAACGGTGTAATTATTTCAGAATTTGCAGGTAAAATCAAATATGAAAATATTGAACAAGGTTCTACTTATCAGGTTGAAATTGATGAACAAACAGGTTTCCAGGAAAAAGTAATTACAGAATCCAGAAATAAAAAACTTATTCCAACGCTTCATATCATCGGTAAAAAAGACGAAGTTATTCGCTCTTATAACCTTCCGGTTGGTGCCCACTTGATGGTAGATAAGGATGAGAAAATCAAAGTCGGTAAGATTTTGGTTAAGATTCCTCGTAGATCTTCAAAAGCGGGTGATATTACAGGGGGTCTTCCTCGTATAACCGAATTGTTTGAAG
>Ga0209414_1000246_pt1 | contig 25423 bp, 25 predicted proteins | sample LakVidmifraction_4_FD_181154 | JGI IMG/M metagenome (GOLD analysis project Ga0209414, IMG submission 181154) | Hypersaline microbial communities from Lake Vida, Antarctica - Brine Hole Two &gt;0.2 micron (SPAdes) (version 2) | ecosystem: Environmental > Aquatic > Non-marine Saline and Alkaline >...
AGGCAGGCGGACGAGCCAAGCCTGATTTATACGCTGGAGGCAGCGGACGTAACGCTGGACGCTAGCTGGACTAGTGTGCTGGCGATGGATGCGAACGGCAACTTATCGGTCAACGGCATTGCTCTCGTTAGGCTAACGCCGGAAGCGTGGGATGCAGCCATCCCACAAATCCCCGCGCTTGGTGAGCTTGTCGTCTCACCAACTGGGGTGCTCCTCATGGGTGACGGGGTGCTACCAGCGCGGGATCTGCCATTGCTAACCTCTGTAACCAACCCTTTCACAACCATCCGCTCCGGGGACACTGCCGAAGTCCGCGCTGCGGAGAACTGGAAAGTCTTCGGGTTTCTCGAAATAGATGACGGCGGCTTTCTCGAAATAGAGGACGGCGGAACCGTTCAAATTCTCACAGCTTAACCACTCAAACAATAGCATTATGGCTATCAAACTAGGAAACATAGCTAACAAGCTCGTCGCGTATAACTCGGAAGGAACCCCTTTGGAAATAGGCGGAGATGGCTTAGGCGGCGCTCACAAGTGGTGGGCCGTCGCGCAGGACTGGCACGCGGCCCACGAGTTCACCGATATGGACATCAACGGAGGGAACTACGGTATCCCTGGATCGAGCCAAAAAGCACGGGACAGCTTTCAAGAGATCGGGCTGTATAAGCCCTCACTGGGTGTAATGAACGGAGACTTCGTCAACCCCGACGCGATTCATGTGAACCCGCAGCAGTATAAAGTTCTGAGGCGTTATCAGGCTCTTTCTGGATGCCCGTGGATTCACTCTATTGGAAATCATGAAGTGAAGGCAATCGGTCAAGGGGTGGTATTCCCACAGGACAACAGTCACGATGTTACGACAGGAGGCACGCAGGTCACACCAGAGTGGCAGGCGTCCGTGGTGAGGTATTTCTATGAGAACATCGACGATGAATACATGGAAAACCGGCACGAGTTGAACAATAAAGCTTTGTTAGCATACTACGACAGCCTGACATTCCCGGCTACGGGGTATGCCGACTGGCGCTACCGGACTCCAGACCCAGTGGAGGATACGGCTGAGAAGGGGTTCTTCTCGATGTATCACGATCCAACTGGGGTGCATCATGTTGTTGTGAATATGTGCTTCTTTAACACATATGGCTGGGATTGGAGCACGGAACAAAAGGATTGGTTCGTTGCTTTAATGGCGAACTTCACCGCCGCCGACCGAATCGTTATCTATTCACATATTCCCGTTAAGAACTGCAAGACAACCGCAAGAGATGATTTCTTCACCGCCGCTTCATCTTCACCAGGTAAAGTGCTCGCGGTGTTTGGCGGTCATATCCATTCTTCTCATCATGAGGTTTATATGGGAATCAACTACTTAATCCTCCGAGACTCCGCCCTGCCTAAGCATAGCAGCCAAGTGAGAGGGGAATACGGAACCGACCAAGTCCGACGTGCCTCATTCGCTCTCGTCCGCTGGGTCGAAGAAACAAGCAAGCTTCACATTCAAGGATTCCATGATGAAGCATCACGAATTTTATCAGTTGCTTAAACTCTACAACTATTAAAAAATAATATGCAACCGCATTGCCAACGAAGCTTCCACCCTCTTACCTGTAATTCTCACAGCTCAAACACTCAAACAATAGCATTATGTCTATCAAACTAGGAAACGTAGATGACAAGTTCGTCGCGTATAACTCGGAAGGAAATCCATTAGAAATAGGCGGAGGTGGATTGGGCGGTGCAATCACCCTCGTTGCCGACGCATCTGATGCGCTCAAAGGCTACGCACTAACAACTATCCCCGCATTATGGACGTCGGGGATGAGCGGTATCAAGGCACTGCACATCGGCCAAGGTGTGACGAGCATCGGTGGTCAGGCATTTTTGAGCCGCTCCACCCTCACTGGGCAGCTCATCATCCCTAACTCAGTCACGACCATCGGCAATGGTAGCAGCAGCGCGTTCAACGGATGCTCCGGATTCACTGGAGCGCTCAACATCCCTCATGGAGTGCTCACCATTGGTGTCGCCTCGTTTAACCAATGCACAGGACTTAGCGGATTGCTCACAATCCCCGCTTCGGTGACATCCATTGGGAGTTCTGCATTCAGCGGATGCGCCGGACTCACTTCCGCCCACATCCGCACCCCGCTGGCTGTAATCACGGAAAACAATGCTCTTGGTTCCACCGGAATTACCACCGTCCGAGTCCTCGCTAGCGACGTGACATGGACGGTAGGGTCAGGGCAGACCATAGCGGGGAAATCCGGAATTACAGTCATCAAGGATCTCTATTAACAAAACGATGAAGCTTATCCAAAGTGCGATAGGAAGACCTCTTAGTCTGCGCCCCGCAGTGGGGCTTGAAGCACTCGCGGGCGAACAAACCGGCTTACGCCCTTCCGTGGTGGATCTCTCCGCCTACACAGATTTCAATCCATGAAATCTAACCGCCCATAAACCATGCCAGGCCAAGAAACATTACCGCTAGGCACGTCCGCTGAAATTGTCGCGGGGGCCAATGCCTACCCTGAGAGCTGGGCGGCAGAGGTCTTAAAAGCAGCGATCAACCTGCTCACAACCGAGCAGGTAAACGCCCTCGCCCAATCACTGGGAACGGGCGCGTTTGCCGCCGCATTTGACCCATCCAGCATCACCCTGACCAGTCTGGCGGGCGGGTTAGTCCCGACAGGCACGGGTGGGGTAGTTAGGGAAACAAGCCCGTCGCTAGTGACTCCCGCACTCGGCACACCTACGAGCATCACGCTAACCAACGCCACAGGACTGCCGATCACCGCTGGCACCATCGGAACATTAGGGGTGGCACGCGGCGGAACTAACCTGACTGCGCTTGGCACTGCTCTCCAATCACTCCGCGTCAATGCAGCCGGAACCGCATTGGAATACGCGGCACCAGCGGGCGGTGGAGATGCGCTTGTGGCTGACCCTCTTTCACAATTCGCTGCCACGACTTCCGCTCAACTCGCAGGGGTTGTCTCGGACGAGACCGGAACAGGTGCATTGGTTTTCGGAACTTCCCCAACGCTCGAAACCCCTGCACTCGGCACTCCGACCGCGCTGGTGGGGACAAACATCACAGGCACGGCGGCGGGACTCACAGCGGGAAACGTAACCACAAACGCGAATCTAACTGGCGTATTCACCTCGGTCGGAAACGCAACAGCCATCGCAGACGCAGCACTTTCCATTGCAAAAACATCAGGGCTTCAAACCGATCTGAACGCGAAACAACCGACCATCACGTTTGGCACCGGATCGCAAGCAGCTCTTGGCATCAACCTCGGCGCAGCGGGCTCAGTAGTAACATACAACGCCGCACTCGGCACGCCATCGAGCGGTAATCTCACAAACTGCACATTTCCCACCCTCAACCAATCAACGACAGGCAACGCCGGGACAGTCACAACCATCAACGGCAAAATCGCCGCAGGCACAAACGTCACGATAACGGGAGCGGGAACTGATGCGTCACCGTATAGTATCGAATCAAGCGACGGAGGTGGAGGGATTACTAATTTCGAGGAAATTTTATCTACTGCGTCACCTAATAACACAGTCAACGCCTTATCTCTAAGAGTCAAAAGCTCAGTGGGAACGACTAACGTAGATGCGGTAATCACTCCAAAAGGGACAGGGGCATTTATCCTTGGCGCGGCACCTGATGGGACTGCCGTAGGTGGAAATAAGCGAGGTGACTATGCTGTGGATTTACAGCTAGACCGGAGTAGTGCCACTCAGGTGGCATCTGGACTAAGATCAATAGCAATCGGATCAAAAGCCTCGGCAATTGATACTGATTCTATCGCTATAGGCACGAACAGTTATGTAAACTCAAATTTAGGCGGGATAGCCATAGGTCCCTCTGCATCATGCGGACAAAACGCTTACAGGTCGGTAGCTATTGGGCAGAATGCAAAGGCGGGGAATACTGCGGTCGCTATTGGAATGAATTCAACTTCGGAAGGTGCTTACCGTTCTGTAACATTAGGTTACGAGGCGGTCAGCAGGCATACCTCGGACGTTTCCTTTGGGGCGAGCACCCACCCAACCGACCGTTTTGCTTCAGCGTTTAACGGTATCAACTGCGGAGCGATTGCGAGAACCGTGGATGACTCCCCTACAGAGTTGTTGTGGTCTAACTTATACACAGGCTTACATACAAGTCGTTTTGGTGTGTCTAGTGGAGCAGGCTTTACGGCTAATGTTGTCGTTTTCGGAATCGACTCATCAGGCGTCGAATCATGTAGGTTTGAAAGAGTTTTCACCGTCGTAAACTCAAACGGGACAACAGCGATGAGAGGAGCATTACAGACTGTAGGAACCGATTACGTCGGTATCGTTGGGTGCTCCCTCGACATAACTGCGAACGATGCAGACGACACGGTATTATTTAAACTCACTGGCCAACCCGCGTTCAGCTGCACGGGGACTGCTGCGACAGATACCATCACGGCTATTGGACATGATTTTACGAATAATGATCTGATAATCTTTACGTCGCTGTCTGGGGGTGATGGATTATCAACCAACTCAGGGCTTTGGTATAACAAGAAATATTTCGTCAGGGACGTTAGCGGGGATACGTTCAAATTATCAAATTCTGCGGGTGGATCAGCGATTGACTTTACAACAGACATCACTGCGGGAACAATTAGCGAGCCGATTAGGTGGTCTAGTAGAATAGATTACCTTGAAATATCACACGGAGTTTAAAATCATGATAACTATAGGATTACTAGAAAGCAAAACTCTCGTGTCTGGCCGGAAAGGTATCGACGGGGAGATTGATATTGACAGCCTCGCACCGCACAGACGCTACCGTTTTGACAATCCATCCGCGCCTTGGAATGCACCTGACCCGGAGCGTCCAGATGAAATACTAGAAGAGGATTGGAATCCCGATCCGATAAACAGAGATGCCGAATCGTATCTTTTTGAAGGCACACCGATGTTGTGGGAACCACCCGATGTAGTCCCGCTCGTCAAGCTCCCAAAACCCGACGACACCGCAACGCATCATTACGAACCCACCCTCGTATGGTTTTCCGACCGCGTGGAAAGGGACTGGGTGGACCTCGAATTTACCGAGCAGGAAATAGCGGAAAGGAATCCACCGCCGTCAATCCTCACAACTCTGAATACCGCTTACAATAGCTCGCTCACGCCAGACGCTCAAAGACTTTTCGCACCCGTGTATGCTGCAATCCGCAGCCTGATCGAGGGTGACAGACTAGATCTCGCACGAGCGCTAATCGAGGATACAGCAGTGCCACCTGAGCTAGATGAAGCTAAAGCTGACTTACTTTCACTTATCCCCAAGCAATGATTAACGCACTCTTTTAAATCAACATGAAAACATTCACCGCCATATTCTCCGCGCCCCAAACTGGACTCGGCTACCAGTTTTTCGCCGCGACGGGGGCAGCCATCGGAGCCGTCGTCACGACAGGAATTTCGGCGGGGCCGGGAAATAGCTACATCATCAATGTGTCTGTCCCGACAGGAGCATACATGCTGTATTGGACAACGGATTCAGGGACTAGTTATACCGATACCTTGGGGGAGGTATCGGGAAATACACCACCTATTTCACCCGTCTTTCCGGGAACCGGGTCTTATCCTTCGGCAGTAGAAGTTTGTAACATCGCCCTTTCTAAAATCGGACAGTTTCAGATAACCGACATCTTTCTCGATAGCGAGACGGAGCGGCATTGTCGCTTGCATCTGCCGATTGTAAGGAGAAGCCTGCTCCGCCGTCATGCCTGGTGCTTCGCTACAAAAACGGCGGAGCTGGTGGAAAGTGCGGTTCCAGGATTCGGGGACTGGAAGCGGTTCGATCTTCCAACGGATCACCTGCAAACGCTCGCTCTCTACGAAGACGAGGCGCGGGGATACCGGATCGACCGTTTCCGCAGGGAAAAGCAAAGCATCATCACGCCGCATAGTACGGTTCACCTCGAATACGTGGCGGACGTGGCGGACGCTTCGCTGTGGGATTCTGACTTCCTCGAATGTGTCACGCTCAAGCTTGGATCTGTCCTATCCATACCTCTGGGACAAGGACCAGCGAAAGCCCAAGCATTGCTTCAGGAGCTGGAGCAAATCGCGCTACCGCAAGCGCAACTCAATAACGCATGGGAAGACGGCAGCGGGGAAAACCACCCCACCGCGCAACGCATCGCGCAAAGCGGATTCGTGCAAGCCAGCCAATATGAAATCTAATGCCTGCGAACGATCCATTTTTTCAAGGTGCGCTGACTCAGTTTGATGAGCCGTGGGGAGTTTATGGCAATCCGAACGCTATAGGCGTGGGTGACGTAATTCCTACTGGCATCCAATGGCTTCTAGAGTTTGACAACGAATGCGATCCTGAGCCGTGGACACTAAGCGCGGATAATACCCGCCTTCGTTATGACGTAGTAGATTCCGAAAACTGCGGTGGCACCTGCGATGTCATACAGAGCGGGACGGCAATCGCTAATATCACGGTAGGAAGCAAAGATGCATTCATGAATCTGAGCTTCGAAGGCTCTGGGGAAATTCAAGATTCCGATTTTGAGCTGATAGCATTCTTCTTAGATGGTGTGGAGCTGGCAAGAGCTCACGCTTTGGGAGGTAGCAATGGCTGCGGTTCTGCACCTGTAGTCAAAGAGATTCTAGTTCCTGGGCCTTATCTGTTGGAGTCAGGCCGTAACTATGAGTTCCGGGTGAGTTTCACCACAAACGATAATCTGTATCACGTCAACGCCTTCTATCAAATCGAAATAGGTTTCTCCAATGTATCTTAGCCAAAACAACTTCAATGGCGGCGCGGTAAGCCCGTGGATCGACAGCCGCAACGATGTAGCTCGTCATGCCAACAGCCTGCGCGAGTGCGTCAATTTCATCTGCACTCCCTACGGCGGGGTTCGTCGCCGGATGGGGACAGAGTTCGTTTCTCTGGCGGGTGGGAAATGCCGACTCGCTTCCTTCCAGCTTGCCAGCACGAAGGGATTCATTCTGGAGTTTGGAGAAAACACCCTTCGATTCTATCGGGACGGGAAGCGGGTAGGGTTGTTGGTGAAAGTCACCCCATGGACTGCCGAAGAAGCCTTTGAGCTGCAATTCGTAAAGCTCAACCGCCTGATGCTCATCACCCATAAGAATCATCCCCCGCAGGAGTTGCGCCACGTATCGGATGAAGACTGGACGCTCACGCCTGCCGTTTTCGATTACCCTGCTCTGAAAAACACCACTCTCGACGGGCGGAAGCTGGCGGTCACTCCCAATGGATCGACCACGGATACCCGAGAAGCTTACCTTCTCCGATTTACCGACAACGATGTTGAGGCGCAAAGCGAAGCTCTCCCGTGTAATGGCGCATGGAGCGTGGACGTTATCACTCGGGATGAAACAGGTGTAGGCAAACCGCCATACCTCAAGCTTCAGCAATCTACCGATTCTGGATCAACTTGGCAGGACGTGCAGGCTTTCGCTGCGGTGGGTGCGTTTTCGGGAACGGTCGTGATTTCCTGCCTGCTCCGACTGGTGAGTCTGGAAATCCAAACCAATGCCAAGCTGACTGCCGCCAAGAGCGTTCCCGCTCTGAGTAAAACGGATACCGTTGTGGTTACAGCGACGGGCGGAAACGTCTTCGATGCCGGCCACATCGGCGCGGAATTTGAAATCAGCCACACACCGAAGGAAACCGAAGAACGGCTACCTCTGAATAACACAGGGACAAGTCCGTGGATCGACGTGCAGGGGACGTGGCGGCTTTTCACCTCCGGGACATGGCGCGGGAAAGTGATCCTTGAGCGTAGCCGGGACAATGGGTCTACGGTTGAGCGAGTGCTTTCACGCGCTGGCGAGGCGGACAGGAACCTTGTCGAGGACGGCAAGGAGCAGGAAAAGGTGCTGATGCGTGTCCGATTTGAAAACACAGGGGCGAGCGATAACAACCCGCACGCAACCCTGGAGACCGACGGCAGTGACATCAGCGGACGGGTGCGGATCACTTCCGTTACCAGCCCAACGGTGGCACTCGGTGTGGTTACTTCCGGGATTTATTCTTCTGAGGAAACGGAATACTGGCGCGAACCTGCATGGTCTGGGCTCGCTGGCTTCCCGGCTGCGATCACATGGCATGAATCCCGCCTGTGGTTTGGCGGTACTCGGGATGATCCTTCTACGCTGTGGGCTTCCCGCAGTGATGACTTTTTCAACTTTCGCGAGGGCACCGATGACGACAACGCTTTTCACCGGATCATGGCGACCACCGAGCTGACGGAAATCCTCTGGCTTGCGTCTCAATCCAGCCTCTACATCGGCACGACAGGGGAGGAATGGCGCGGCACTTCGGATTCCGACAGCGGGGTAATCACGCCGGGAAGCTTTATCTTGCGCCGGGTTTCAAACTCTGGCAGCGAGCCAATCACGCCCGTGCTCGCCGGATCGTCTTTGATCCACGTCCAACGGCAGGGACGAAGTCTCTTCCAAATCGGCTATGATGCGGCCAGCGCAAGTGTCGATGGATACGCTCCCACGGATCTTAATCAGATTGCGCCACACGTCACCCTTGGAGGAATCAAGTCGATTGCTTACCAGACAATCCGCGACAAGATCGTGTGGGCGGTAACCGGTCAGGGGCGTCTGATCGGGCTGACCTATGATCTCCAGCAAAAAATCTCCGGCTGGCACGAACATACGACGCAAGGGGAATTCGGATCGGTCGCCACAGTCTTCGAAAGCGGGAATGAGGATTCGGTTTACGTCTCCGTCAAGCGCGATGGAGTGTGGATGATAGAGAGGATGCGACCGGATCAATACGACATCATCGAGAACAGGGAAATGGTTGAAGGCGTTTTCAGTGACAGCGCGATCACTTACCAAGGCGCGGAAACCAACGTCATTGACGGCCTGGATCATCTGGAAGGGAAGGAAGTGCAGGTGGTGCAGAATGGCATTTGGAAAAAAACCTTCGTCGTCTCCGGCGGGGTAATCACCCTTGCCGAGCCTTGCACCTATTGCGTTGTCGGTCTGGCCTACGAATCGGTTGTCGAAACGCTCCCGCTTGTTTTCGGCGCAGAGGATGGAAGCTCTTCCGGTCGGTACAAACGGGTATCCACCGCGCTGCTTCGGGTTTACCGCTCGGTTGGTTGTCAGGTCGCCTGCAATGCCTCTGGCACGTTCCGTTGGGAAAACATGCGAAACAATTGGCGGAAATGGGCGGACATCGATCCCTCTCCGGTCACTGGCGATCAGGGCGGGCTGGAAGATTGGAGTATTCCCCTTGCCTCTGGCGCGGCGCGGGACTCCCGCGTGGCCGTGCGTATCACGGAGCCATTTCCTCTCAACATCCTTTCCCTAACGACTCATTTCGAATTTGGCGGATGAACACGCGACTTTACACCGTGGCCGATTACGTCGCTCTTAAACCTTGGTGGCAAGGTCGATGGGGGGCGGCTCCGGCTATCCACGCCCTGCCACAAAGCGGGATCATCGTAAGTGACGAGGGCGGCGATCTAGCGGCTGGCTGGCTCTACCTCGACATGACGACACCGACAGCCTTGCTCGCGTTCGTGGTGAGTAATCCCGACCGCTCGCCACGCGACACAGTGCGCGGACTCGAGGCAATGATAGGCGGGCTTATTGAGTTGGCGTTATCCCAAGGGCGTGTCAATATCATAACTGCCTGCCCCACCGGATCTCTTGGGCGACTTTTCCGGAAATCTGGATTCGTCAACCGCGACACTGAAATTGAACACCTCACCCTTGATCTAAGCAAATGGCCGTCGGAATAGGACTAGCATTGACCCTCGTTAGCGGGGCGGTAAGCGCATACGGAAGCTACCAGCAAGGCAAGGCCGCGAAGTATAACGCGGATTACAACGCCAAGCTCGGGGAGAACCAAGCGGAGCAAGGGCAGATGGAGGCTAGGGAAAACGCACGTCGCCAGCTCAAGAACAACGAATCGCAGCTTTCCGCAGCCCGTGCGCGATTCGCTAATCAAGGATCTGTCTCCAATGCAGGTGCCCCGCTCGCCATGATGGGAGACATCGCAGGGGAACTGGAGCTTGGGGTTCTGGATGCCTACCGGAGCGCGGACTCACAGCGAACCTATCTTCTCAATGAAGCAAAAATGGAGCGTTATCGAGGCAAGCAATCCTACAACGCCGGAAAGCTCATGGCGGGAACCCAGATTCTCGCCACCGGGGCAAACGCTTTCGGCAGCTACAAGAGCGGCAAGCGGACAGGACTCTTTTAAAAAACAGCCATGGCAATCAGAATTCCACTTACCCAGAACGTCACTGCGGGAGGACAGCTCGCTCCAAAGCGATCACTCTCCGAAGGGACTCAAGGACTCGTCGCGCTCGGCAAGGCCGCGCAAGTCGTCGGCAACATCGGGCAGGATATCTTCGACAAGGAACAAAAGATCCAGCGGGTGGAAAACGCCCGCCTCGTCGCCAAACACAAAGCAGGATTGCGTAACGCCATGGCGGAACTGGATCTTGAGTTGATGGACGATCAGAACCCGGAGACATGGGAGAAACGAACGCAGGAAAAGCTTGCTGGCTACCTATCCAAAGCGGGCATTGACCAGCTACCACCGGAAGCGCGGGAGGAATTTGATGATTGGAACTCGGAATACACCAGCGGAGCAGTGCTTGGAGTGCAACGAGACGCGAAAACAAAAGTGATCCGCAGGGCGGGGGACGAACTCCGCGCCAATGTCATGGAGTCGGAAGCCCGTGGGGATTTCGAAGCCGCCGCCGACTACACCAATTCAAACCCTCTCCTCAGCGATCAGGAAAAACGCATCGAGGCGGTGCAGCGAGACGAGCGCAAAAAACGATACATCGAAAAGCAAGAGGTCGAAGAGAAAGCCGCGACCATGCGCGAACTGGACGCACAGGCTATCCGAGATCCGGCAGCGATGAAAGCCCGACTGGAGGCCGGGGAACTCGACGGGCATTTCAAAGACGATATGGAGAAAATCGAGTTTGAGGGGAACTTGGCAAACGCCCGTCGCCAGACATTTTCCCAGCGGACTTACGAGGCTTCTGAAAAAATCATCAGCGGAGAAATATCGGACGAGTCACAGATAGACGCGCTCGGTGTGGATGGACAGACCAAGGAACGCCTAAAGCTGGATCTCGCTCAACAGAAAAGCTCCGCATGGAAAGCCGCACAACTCACCCCGGAAGCTATACTAGCTCGCTCAGCCCGTATCGAGGGACTCCTTGTAGGCATGGACGGGGCAGATGATTTCTCCGCAGCACAAGCCGAACTCGCCACGGAAATCGCCAAGCTCCCGAAAGGGGAAAAACAAACGTATTACAAGCTACGATTGGAGCGTGTGGAAAGCGGGATAGGCAAGCTGATTGAGACACGCGACGATGCAGCAATGGACGCGATGGAGAGAAACCACGCCCGCGAAATGGAGCCGTTCAAACCGCGCGCGCAGGAAACCACCATCGCCCTGACAGTCGAAAAGGGCTTTCTCACTGACAAAAAGAAGCTTTGGAAGCTCTTCGGAGAAGCCGGGGCGGGCGAAGACAAGTTTGATATGGGGATGGGCTTCCGTAACGACAACGGACTCATTAACGATCTTGCCGAGGGTAACGAAGGGAAAAGCGAAAAAGAGCAACTGCTTGCTTTCCGGACGGCGTTCGACCAGCTCACTCCCGAACAGCAAGAGTTGGGACTGGAAAGACTCGGCAAGGAAGATCCTCATGGCCGCGCCATCGTGGAAGCCATGATAGAAGGCGAGAGCGGGAAGTTCAAAGTCAGCATCCCGCTCCCGGAGAGCGATGAGTTTTCCTCTGGGCGCGATAAGGCAACCCGGAGCATCGCCCGCGAAAAGGGCGAACTCCTTCAATGGCTGAAGCTCAACCCGGAAGCCAAGGATACGGAAGCCAACGTAGAGTTGACCCGCATCACTGGAGAGACAGTTGCCATGAGCCGCCGCGAAAGCCGCAGTGAAAACAAACCGCTTCCGGCCACTTCAAAAGGATTGCAAAACGGCGGTTTTATTGAGGGCAAAACTTCGATGGCTCTCCCGCCCAGCCTTGCTCCCTATCAGGAAACCTTTGTGAAGGAGGGATTGAAGTATGGGATTGACCCTCGCTTCCTCGTGGCGATATCCAAACTGGAAACTGCAAGCGGCAAGTCAAGCGCGTTCGTGAACAAAAAAAATGCAATGGGAGTTAGCAACTCGAAAGGGCCGATCAGCTTCTCTTCTGTCGAAGATTCCATATCGCGGATGGCGCGAGTGCTCGCTTCGAAGAGTGGGCCATACCGGAATGCGAATACCATTCAGGAGATCGCAGCAATCTATGCGCCTCCAGGAGCCGGGAACGACCCCAAGGGAACCAACGGGTATTGGGCGACCGGAGTTTCTAAATTTTATGCGGAACTAGGCGGAGATCCTAGAACTGCGATCCGATAATTATGATCACTATACCCATCACAGGCCCCATCGTTGGCGAAAAACCTCCAGAAGCTCAAGACCTAGTAGCACCATCAGCACCGAATGAGTCAACGGACTTCACCCCGCCGGGCGCGGGGAATATCGATCCGGTTGCGGACATCAATGCGGGACTCCCGCAGACCGATGCCCCTCCCGATCTTCTCACTCCCGCTTTTAATGGGGAAAGCATAGCCGAAGACGATGGAGAGCAAGAGCTTCAACGCAATCGACGCGACTGGCTCAACGATCAGAAGCAAAAGAACGATGCCGCCGCCCTCGACATTGACAACGCCTTTCAAGGCGAAGACAGCCCTTTCACGGGTTATCAGGCTGAACGTGTGCCGACCTACGAGGAAAAGCGGAGCTGGGTGATCGATGACTACCTTTCAAACCACAGTCACAACGGCGAACTCCCGCCGACTGCCACCGTCAACAGCTTCGGCTACACACGCCACATGCAGCAAATCTCTCTCGATCAGTTCGGCACCATGACCGCCGATCCAGAGGAAATGTATCAGCTCATCAAGGGCAAGGCGCAAGAGCGCAAGGATGTGCAGGAACTGCGGCAGGACATCGCAGAGAAAGCTTCTACCTCGGCGATCCTATCCAGTGCCGGGGAAGCAGGAATGAGCTTCGGGCAATGGCGCGAGGAAATGAAAGATCATCCTGGCTACAAAGCGGAAAGCGATTTCGAGCTTTACCGGGAATTCAACGCAGTGCTGCGCGAAGAAAAGAGCAAAGTCGAACCATACAGAGAAGAACTCGCACAGGTTTTCGATGCTCTCGAAGCTGGCGGGGCTGGCACTGCCTCGGAAACAATCAAAGCAGGATTGAAGACAGGTAATCTTATCCTAGGAACGATTGCGATGGTTGGCGAAGCCGGGAAAAAAGATGCGGGGGCGACGGCTTTTTCTCTCTACGCAGGCATGACGCGGGAAGAGCAATCGGGCTTCATGGATGCTCTCGGCACAGTTGCCAGAATGCTTCCAAAAGAAGAAAAAGCGAAGTTTCTCCGCAATCTCAGCAAGTCTGGAGGCATGGTTGTCGATAGCCTCGCACGTAACGCGAAGGAAGGGCTGCAAATGTCCGCGATGGACGTTTACGAGGAAGATGTTCGGTCGCAAAAAGGCTTCGATAATTGGGGCGGCGATTCTGCGGAAGTAAATGCCTCGGTGAAAAGGGAAGTTGAAGCAGGGGCAAAAGCAAAAAAGGAATTCTTAGCCGCCAAGGGTTTTGCTGCGGATGTGCGGAATCTTGAGCAATCGGTTTATGCACCTCTCAAATCTTACCGAAACGATGGAAGCGCACCCGGTTTTTGGGAGGGAACAGCCTACGCGGTTCCGGGTATTTTCGCCTCGTCGGTAATGGCTGCCGTTCCTTTTGTGGGATTGCCTATGATGGCTTTTTCCATGAAGGGGCAAGCATATGAGGATGTGCGGGCTAACCTGATTGCAGGCGGCATGAGTATCGATGATGCCGAAGAATTCGGCGACAAGGTTTCTGGATCGCTCGGCCTTGCGATGGGCGGGCTGGAAAAACTCGGATCAAGTGCAATTTTCGGTAAGGTCCCTGGATTTGAGCGTTTCCTAACCAACCTCGGCGACAAAGTAACCAATCGAATGGCTCGGGGACTCATACGGACTGGCCTCGGCGGCGTTTCTGAGACTGCAATCGAAATGACTCAGCAAGAGCTTCCATTCGTGGCTCAGTCCATTGGCAGCTTCCTAGATGAGGGCGTTCCTGACGTGCAGTGGACGGGAGAGGGCGGGGTTCTCGATGGGTTTTGGACTCAATCTGCCTCAACCTTCTTTTCGATGCTTCCGCTTGTCGGGGGTAGTGCTATGGGCGGGGTGAATCGTGAGGCTCAAATTGTCGCGTTTGCGAAAGCTCCTCGCGAAATCCGCACGGCCGCGGGGTTTTCCGCAGAAGCCAATGACAGAATCGACGCAGCCGCGACCAAAGGACCCTCAAGCGCAGTCGCGCAATTTGAGGCTGAAATGCCGGGGCGCGATCCCAACAGCGAGGAAGCAAAGGCGCAGGTTGAGGCGAACGAAGAGCAGGCCAAACGGCAAGCGGAAGCTGAGGAAGACATGCGCAAAATGGGGCTTTTCCCATATTTCCTAAGCGGGAAGCAGATCGAAGGAATCGAAGTTTACGATCCGACAACCGACGAGCTAATCGGCACGGCGAAAAACGGATTTGAAGCAACATCGATGGCTTACACCCATCTGGAATGGGAAGAATCAGCAGACCAGAACCGCTTCGACTTTATAGCCTCTCTCGCGGATGCGTCATTGATCCGTTCCGAAAAATCCACTGACGAAAACGCCTCGTTTCGCATAAATCCCGGCTATGAAATGACGGTACAGCGAATGAAAGAGCATCTTGACCAGAGCTTGCTTGAACTGGAAGGGAAAGATGGCGAGGAAGCAGATTCCGCCCGTGCAAAGATCAATGCAAAGATGAACAGGATTGACGTTCAGATTGCGCGCAACGTTGCTCTTGAGAAATTCGATGGAGGGGACGGTGGAATCTCTCGCTTGATTTACGGGGAAATGGAGACTGAAACCCAAGGCGAGCAACGCTCTCTTATCCGCCGCATGTGGGCAGGTGCCACCGTGCAAACCCTTGTGCATGAGGACGGCCACGCTATCCTAAAGCAACTGAGGGAAAAGAATCTTGTGAGCCTTCCTGAACTCGGGAAATTCTTTCTTGATCTGGACGCGGCGGGACTCGCTGGAAAACGTCACTACAGAGGCAAGGGGAATCGCGCTGAGAAAGATGAATACGACGCTGGCATAGATGCGCGTTTTATCCCGGAAGGCGTGACCAATCCAACGTGGGAGCAGATAGACGAAGCATGGGCGGAGCTTTCCGAAGTGATGATTCTCAATACACGCGGCGGCCAGAAAAGCCGGATGCGCGAACTTCTGCATACGAACCTTTCATCGATGGCAAAGATGCAGCCGGGAGGGGCGGCAACCAAGTTTAAAGCGTTCCTACGCGCAATGCGCGACATGTTCGGCCTGAGCATCCTGCGGAAGTCCGTGATTGAGAAGTCAATCAAAGATGGAAAATTTGACGAATCCCGCTTCGAGGAAATGCGTGCGCTTATGCAAGGCACGACCGAGCAAGAGGAATTCACCCGCGAAGTCGAAGCAGAATATCAGGAAACATGGGACGAAGCCGCCCTTGTGGACAATTCCGAGATAGACGACGACAATCCGTTTTCCATTGGAAGGAGAGCAAGCAGCTTGGTGGAAGCGCGGCAAAGTGCGGCGGAATTCAAAGGAAAGGAAATCACTAACAGGGATGATAGCTCTGTCGTCACTGTTTCTCGGAACGCTCTCGACAAGATGCTCAGTGACAGCGCGGCGCGAAAGTCCGATTCCATCCCTCTGCATCTGGCGAGCGTTGCGAACCTGGATGCGCTGTTTGAACGGGCGATCCGAACGCATTCCGGGAAGGACAGAAATAATGACGTCAACATTGCCGCCGTTCATCGTTACTACTCCCCGTTCAATACCGGGAGCGGAATAGCCATGGCGAAAATGACAATTAAGGAATTCGCCCGTGAAGGAAAGCGGGTCTATAGCGTTGAATCCGTGGAAATGGTGAAGCCCGCAGGGAACTGGGTGGCCTCCATCTCCGAAGATCGGCGGAATTACACCCCACAAGCGGGCTTCGAGAAGAAACTAGAACAGCGTATTGAGGAAGTCAACACATCAGGTGCAAGCTCTTTCTCCATAGGCCACTCCCGCGCAACCGACCGCCTCATTTCAGACGTTGCAAGCCGGGTGAAACGCCCGGAAACCCGCGTCAAGATCATGGGCGACATTGCCCGCCGTCTTGAAGCTGGTCGCCGCGATTTGAAGCGCATGGTGCGAGCGTTCGGAAAAGATGTTGTGCAATCCGAAATTGTCGATCCCCGGCAAATGAAGTCTCTCCACAAGGAAAGGAACGTGCGCGAGGCCGTGCGGCGTGACGAACTGGAGAATGAAGCTTACGCGAATCATCAAGGAATCCTCGAAGACGACACGCTGAAGAAGCTGAAACAGCAACCGCTCCACGAATACCTTTCCGATCCCGATTCACCGCTCAAGGGCAAGCTCATGGCGCGAGGCGTGGCTATCGGCAAGGGCGAGAACTTTTTCAACCCGAACAAGCAAGGCGACTACGACGGAGCGGCGGGTGTTTCCCGGACTCTCTTCGGTGGCATGATGGCACCCGATCAGGCCGCGCAGGAACTTTTCGAGCAAGGGCTTATCAAGGAGCCTACGCCGGATGCAGTGTGGAATGCGCTCGCCAAGGAAGCCGAAAGCGTTTCCCGGATGAAGGAATATCTCGCCGCCGCGAAAGCCGATATGAAAGACGCGAAGGCAACCGCCAAGCGCGAGGCTGCGGAATGGATGGAAACCGCGATCAAGGAACAGAATCGCGATCACTCCCCGCAAGCGAAGATCCGCCGCGCTCTCGTCACTCTCGACGCTATCCTCATGGCTCTCCCGGTGGAGCTACGGGGAAAAGTCGGCGGATACACCGCGCTTGCAAATCTCAAGAGCGATGAAAAGCGGCTGGAATACCTGCAAGGCCGGATCGAGAAGCTGGATCAGGTGGTTGAAAAATACCTCCAGAAAGAAATCCGCAAGCAGATCGACAAGCTTTTCAAGCGGGCGGAAGTGAAGAAAAACGCAAAGGGCGTTCCCGGTGCGCGACTCAATGCCGATTACACCGACAAGATCGAAGGAATCCGCGAACTCTCCGCACTGAGCAAGGAAGACGTTGCCGCCGAAATGGAACGGATCAGCGATGCAATGGACATCGAGCAAGACACCGACAAGCACGATGCACTCGGGCGCGAACTCGCCGAACTCCTCACCTTCGGGAACGTGGACAACATGAAAGCACAATCGCTGGAAGAGTTTTTCAGAAACCTCAACAGCGTTTTCCAAGTCGGAAAGACTCTCAAGGACATTGCCGACGCGAAGCAGAAAGCGGAAGTCGATGCGATGAAGGAAATCACTAACCACGACGTTACAGGCGGCGGCGGACGGCTCACTTCCTCACAGGCAAAGGCACGCCAGAAACAGCGCGACAAGCTCAAGGGATTTATTGGCGGACTATCAAAATTCCACCGCCAGAATGTTTCCTTCGAATGGCTCCTCAACGGACTTGCTCGGGAAAATAAAACCGTCGGCACCCTTAAGAGCAAGACACACGAACTTTTTGCGCGAATGGTTCACGTTGCCACGCATTCAGAAAAACGAGCCAACATGGCGATGCAGGAAAATTACCGGGACACGCTATCGGGAATCTTCGGCGGACTGAAAGGAATGAAGCTCACCAAGCGAATCACCGAACTCATGCAGGAAGTGGAAGGATCCGGCGTGATGAGGATCGACTACTTGGGCGCGGGCAAATCCACCACGAAGCAGGCGCAGGCTAGCAACATCCTTTCCATGATCGAAGGGGTCACCGATTTCAAAGATCTCGGAATGACTCAAGCGGAATACGATTCAGCCGTTGCCGCCTACAATGAAATCAAAGCCAAGTCGAAAGACGGTGAAGTAGATGGCCGGCGCAATGTTTCCTATCAATCGCCAAACGTAGGGCAACCGGAAAACCTCACGCTCTCGCAGTCGCAAGCGATCAACCTCCTGATGCTTTACCGCCAAGAAAGCCTCAAGGAATCCATGGGGTACGAGGGATATTCAGAGGAAACCATGAAGCAGATGGAAGATTTCCTCACTCCAGAATCAAAGCAAATCCGCGACTGGCTCACACAGGAATACGCGGACAACTACCACGCAATCAACGAGGTTTTCCGAGAACAGAACGGCGTGAGTCTCCCACAAACAGAATTCTACTCACCAGCTCGCCGTCTGGCCGATGGCACGGTTAAAGATTTGCAGATTGATGGAAGCGGTGGGCAGGCAATGTCCACGAATCCGAACTTCCTGATTTCCCGGACAAAGAACCTTGCACAGGTCGATCAACGCGCGGATGCGCTATCGATCTACATGGCACACATGCACCAAACGAATCACTACGTGAATTGGGCGAAGCCGATCCGATCCATGCGCTCGGTGTTTTCCGACAAGAACGTAAAGGCGAACATCGAAGCCTATGCCGGGAAAGATCTTCTCTCGCTCATCGGCGAACGAATGAACTGGATGGCAGACGGTGGCAACCGCGCTGCGGGACATCTCAAGTGGCTGGATCACGCCCGCCTTGGTTACACCTACTCCGCGCTTGCCTACAACTGGGGCGTAGCGATCAAACAGCTCACCTCCGTTCCGGCCTACGCAAACGACATGGGAATCAAGGACTTCGGGAGATACGCAGTGAAGTTCATGGCAAATCCGGTGAAAAATTTCCGCGAAATGGCTGGGACTGACTACGTGCGAACCCGTTTCAAGGAAGGCTACGAACGAGACGTGATCGCCGGACTGAAAAATGAAGGCGGAATCATCCAGAAGGGACTGCAAACCGGGATGCGCTTCGGGAAAGCTGGCGACATCGTTCCGGTAATGATTGGCGGATGGATGGCGCGGCAACAATCCTTTGATCGGGCGAAAGCGGCGGGGATGTCCGACGCTGACGCAATGGCACGCGCAACCATCGACTTCGAGATGATTACCGACCGATCACAGCAGGCCGGAGACATGAAAGACCTCTCTTCCTTTCAGGGTGGCGGATCGTTCTTCAAGCTTTTCACGATGTTCAAAACATCGCCTCGCCAGTATTACGCGAACCTTTACGAATCCGCTCTCGACTTCAAAGCCGGGAAAACTGGAGCGGGTAAAGAATTCGCACGCAGGTTTATAATCGGCCACGTCATTCTGCCTCTAACGTTCCAGTTCGCCAGCGACGCGATACGCTCGCCATTCAATGATGATGAGGACGAAGACTATTCCCCAGAAGACTACGTCAGTGCCGTGTTACTTGGTCCTCTGAACGGTCTATTTATCGCCGGGAATGCAATCGAATCTATCGCTGATGGAGTTGCGGGCTCACGAGTGTGGTTTAGCAGCGTTACCGTGCTTGAGCCGTTTGTTCGCATAGGCCACTCAATCGATGACTTTGAAGATGGTGATTTCCTAGAAACTGCCGACGAGATTGCCCGCGCCATAGGCAAGGTGACGCAAAGCCCGCTCACCTTCTACGACATCATTAGAAAAGAAATCGACCGCTTTACCGATGACTGACAGGGATAGCGTCAACTCATTTTCCTTGCCGCGAATCAACCAAACAGATAAAGCTAAACCATGAATCTGAAATCACGCAAATTCTGGCTGGCAGTCCTCGGCTCCGGCCTTCTCGCCGCTGCCACCCAGGCCGGACTCGACCCCGATCTTGCTGGCAAGCTCGTCACCATCCTACTCGCTGCATTCATCGGCGCGGAGGGCGCGGCAGACTTCGTCAGAGCTGCAAAGCAATCTCACGAAACCAAAGCCACCAACCCAACCGCCAAATGAAAACCCGCCTCCTCACCATTCTATCCGCCGCCGCTATGGCAGCTTGCCCTGTGGCCTGCACCTCATGCAGTCCCGCGCTCAACTCCGCGCTCAGTGGCGTGATCTCCAGCGGACTAACTGGCCAACCGATCCCATCAACCGCCGTCCAGCGCACCGGACATGATACCGCGCCCGTGGTGTTGATCTCCAGCGCGGATCTCGCGCTAGCCGAACAAGGCGACCCGCTCGCCGTGCATGGCCTCTACGATGCCGGATTCCTGGCCAAGCGTGCGCGTGAAGTCGTGATCGAATCCACCAAGTAACTTTTTCAACCGCGTTGTAGAGAAATGGTATCTCGCTAGGCTCATAATCTGGAGAAAGTTGGTTCGATTCCAACCAGCGCAACCAATTTTCAGCCATGATAGCGATCTGCGTAGGACATTCCCGCCGAAACGACAACGGAGCCGTTTCCGTTGATAGTACAAGCGAACATACTTTCAATTCCGGCATTGCCCGCGAACTGAAAGCCATCCTCTCCAAGCGCGGGATTTGCTCCGAGGTTTTCGACCAATACGACGCGGACAGCTACGGCGCGGCGATGTCATGGGTTGCGCACAGGATCAAATCCATTGGCGCATCCGCAACCGTCGAGCTGCACTTCAACTCAGCGACACCGACCGCGCACGGACACGAGTTCCTTTACTGGGGAAATTCCACAGGAGGGAAAAAACTCGCCCGTGCTTTCGCGGAGTCCTACCAGGATCACTTCCCGCAATCCACACCGCGCCGGGAAGGCGGGTTGTTTCCGATTACTAAATCGGCAAGAGGTTCGCAGTTCCTCCAGAAAACTCATTGCCCCGCGTTGATCCTCGAACCGTTTTTCGGATCGAACCGGGAAGAGTGGAGCATTGCCAGCCACGATCCGTCCCGCATTGCACACGCCTACGCCTCGGCTATTGTAGCCTACTTTGATTGAACCAATGCCCCATCGATTTCTTGAGCAGATGCTTCCGCCCATCATGGGGTTTTTGTGGGCGGGAGCGTCTACCCTGGCCATCTGGTTTGCGGACATAGGATCAGAGGTCTCCCCTGTGTCAAGAGGCTGGATTGAACTCGGTGGAACACTGGGATTGATCGGCGGGTTGTCATACGCCTGCAAAACACTCTGGAAAGCTCTCGACAGGTTGCGAGCAGAGACGAACGAAGAGCGCGAAAATCATCACGCGAGAATCGCGGCTCTCAATTTGGAAATCCGAACGGAAAAAAAACAGCAGAACGACCGCCTGATTGCAGTGCTGGAAAAACTCGACAGGAAAAGCGGCGATTGAAATGTTCTTCAAATGTTCTTCACTGTATTTAATCCAGCTATTCAAGCGATATTCCAGAAGGACGAAAACGCTTGATTCCTCCAGCGAATCACTCCAGACCTTCCCGCACCGATCTAGCTTTCACGGATTCGAGTCCCGCTAGCCCGACCAGTTTTTGCCATATTCTATAAGGGTTTTCAGAAAGTGTTCTCCCGATGTTCTCAGGGGCGCAGGTCGAAAAAAGCGGTCGCATCTGCTTCGCTCATGGCGTGCAGGTAGCTTTTCTTTGCTTCGCTTTCGCTGTTTCCGGCTTCCATGGCGGTTTGACCAAGGCCGATTTGTGCGGCTCGGTAAGAAATAAACGAATCTCGCAGGCAGTTCGGTCGCCATCCTCCGATGAGGTTTCCTAGGCGTTTGGTTTCACTCTCGATCTTGTGGCTTGTTTTCGCTGGCGGCTTCCCGGTGCAGCATCTTCCGGTGAGGTTGGCGAGCTTGTGGCCGTGATGATTCAGCCAGGTAATGACGGCTTCGGGAATCGGCACGATGCGGCGGCGGGTTTTGGAAACGGCTTTCGGCACGATCACGAGTCCTTCCTTCCATTGGAAATCCTCCCACGTAAGACCCGGCTTGCGGCTCCCGGCCTCGGGATAGAGTTCCTCATGCCGAAAACCCATGAACCCGCCTAGAATGAGCCAAGGGGCGTATTGCTGGCTCACTGCCTCCAACATGGTCTTGTATTCCTTGGGCGTGAGGGTGAGTGGTTCCTTGTCCTCAACGATTGGCTTCTCGGAAAGGGCGGCTGCGGTTTCTCCCGGTGGCACGTAACCGGATTTTTGCGCCCATAGAAAAAAGGTGACGAGCGAGCGGCGGAAGTTGAGGCGTGTTCTCGGTGCGAGTGGGTCGCCGTTGGTTTTCTTGAGCGAGACAAGCCATTGATCGATGTCGGATTTTGTGAGGCCGGAAAGGATACGCTCGCCGTGAGTGGCGGAAAATACGTTGAGATTCTTCCGCAAGGTCGTGGTGTTCCTCCCTGAAAGTCCCCTGTTGGCGTTCTTGGTTTCGTGGAAGCAGGTAAGGGCAGCGGCGACTGTTATCGAATGAGCAGAAGCGGTTTCGCGCAGGGTGGCGATATGTTGCCAAGTGGGATTCAGTTCGAGGAAGGCGCGGCAAAGCCTCGCTTGCTCGTCGCTCAAAATCGTGAGGTCAAAATTTCCGTTGTGAATTTCTCGGGCTTTGTTCCGGGCGAGGTCGATAAGCTCGGCGCGATCTGCGCGGGTGATGAACTTTCTTTTCCCGGCGCGATCCTGATAAGCGAAACGCCAGTAAGCCGCTCCGCTTGGATGCTGCCACGGGTAGGCGGTAATCGAGACGGAGCCGACACGGATCGTCTTTGATTTCGGTTCTGCTTTTTTACTGGTCATCCGTCTATTCTCTAGCCTAGCCTTTGAAGCGTTAGTGTAAAGAAAAGAGAAGATGCCCTATTTAGATCCAGCAAAACACCTTGAGGCGGTGCGCCGTTACCGGGGGAGAAAGGCGTATGACCCTGCTTTTCTGGAAAAGGAAGCTGAGCGGAAAGCGCGGTGGTATGAGGAAAACAAGCGGCGGAAAAACGAGAACCAGAAGCGATGGAGACAGGAGAAGCGCGAGCAGGCTCTTTTAAATCTCAAGGCTCAAAATTCAAATCTCAAGAAGGATGAAAAATAATAGTTTGATTGCGGTGAGGGTTGCGGATCTCCCGGCAGATATTGGAGCGGGTGCGCGGGAAGCGTTTTTCGAGGGGCTTTCTGAGCTTTCGGGAAGTGTGGATTGCGTGCGGCGGGCGGGAGCTGCGTTTGCGCGGATACCGGATGGAGAATGGAAGGTGTTGCGGGCGCGGATACCGGGGGAGGCGCGGCGGTGGGCGCAGAATGCGCGGGACTGTGTGACGAAGGGGCTGCATCCGGCGTTTGCGCTGATGGCCGGGACGCTGGGAAGGAAGGCGCGGAAGCTATCGCCTGCGGATCAAGAGCGGGTATTGCGCGAGCCTATCGAAGTGGCGATCACCGACGCGGACGGCCTGATGAAAGACAAGCGCATGATGCTGGCAAGCGAGATGACCTCCGAGCAACTGGACAGGGTTTTTAAAGAAACGGCGGGTAGCACGAAGATCTGCACGCCGAAAGAGCAAGCGGCGCAAGCGCGGGCTAAGGTTAAAGCACTGGCAATTAAGGATAGCTCGGAAACCAAGATGGTTATTGAGAAACCCGCGTATTTGATCGACCGGACGGGCGTTAAGATCAAGCGCAAGAGTCTTTCCTTCGGTCAGTTTCGCGAGCTGGTGGCGGATGTGGCGAAGATGGAAACTTTAAATTCTAGACCTTAAATTTCAATGAAGATAATCGCCTTCGGGCTGGCAGTTTTGACAGGAATCTTTGTAATTTTGGCCATTCATCTTGCGGTGTATTCGCTGTTGTTCGGGCTGACCGGAAAGATCCCATCTGGAGCAGGATATGGGCTAGGAGCTATTCCCGGGCTTCTGCTATTTGTGGGAATGGCTTGGCTCGCGAAAATAGCAGGGAAGGCGGTTTATCGGAAAGTTTGCGGGAGATGAACCATGACTGCGACGATTTACATGTTTGGAGTTTTTGTTGGCTTGGTGATCTGGTCGGCTTGGTCTGGTGTTACGCGAAAGGGAGCCATGCAGGAAATTGCGGTTCGTGGAACTGCAGGAGTTGGACTAACCACTCATAAGGTTGCGGACGGGACGGCAACCCTTGGCGACAAGATCGGAATCGTTGTCGTGACGGTTTTAGGATCGCTGATGAATGTTCCTTTTATCGTTGTCTCTGCCGTCGTTGGCGGGATTCTGTACCTCGTGGTGAAACTTTTTTTTTAGGATCGATGCTTTACCGGGATCTTGAAAAACTGCTGCCTTGGATCTTGCTGGCACTTCTTGTCTTTGGGTTTGTGAGCTGGGTTCTCAGTCTTTTTGGGATTGAGTGGCCGTCTGCTTAGGCGGTCTTACCGTTGCCCGCGCCACCATCGTCTTTTTTGCTCAAGCTCTGCCTCGGCGGCGGGGTCTGTGATGTTGGAGAGTGGGGGAAGGTATTCTTGTGCCTGCATCTCGTCTATGAGGGCACCCATTTGGTTCGCATCCATTTCCACAAGTTCTAACAAGCGGTCTTTGGCCCAGACGCGGGGTAGTTGAGTTTTCTTTGAGGCTGCGATGCAGATTAAATCGAATTCATCTTGGGTGAAATCAAGAACTAGGTTTTGCGAGGTCTTGGCGAGGGCTTCGCCTTTTTCCATGAGACTTTCAATTAAACGCTGTTTGTCTTCAGGAAAACCGCGTGACGAAAACCAAGAGTAAACTGCGGAAAGCTTTACGTCGCATTGATCTGCCAACCATTGATTGTTGCGGCCTTCTTGTCTGAGCCACGCTTTTACTAAAGCTGGAAAATCGTTTGTCATGGCTTGTTTGTAGCCTCAGTTTTTTCGACCGTCAAAACTATTTTAGAAGAAAGATAAGATTTTTCTTTACGAGGGTCAAAGTATCGTCAAGATTTCCTTCGACATGAACGCAATGGCACTCAACGAATACAGCGGGCTCGGGGCGCACACCCTTGAAGCGATATGCAAACTGGCGGATATGCTCCAGACCACCCCGAAGCGGGCGATGGAGCTCTACCTAGCCCACATGGCGAAAGCGGAACTTTCCCGGGAAAAGGAGGTGGTGAAATGATTACCACTCTAGACATCGAGGCCAAGGACACGGTCTGTATCCGCCGCATGAAAACCGGGAAAGCCTTCATTGAGATCTCGGACGCGCACGGATCGTGCGTGGATGTGCCTCTTACGCATGACCAGCTCTTGGTACTCGGCGATTGCGCCGCGAGGATTCTTCACAACCTGGATACGGGGAAGGAGGGCGATCTATGATTACCCTCTCCCAAGAACAGGAAGCGGCCATCATCCGCGAATCTACCTCGGAGCTGGTGAAAGCTCTCGTTACCAACCACGGGCGCAACCCTCTGGTTTCCTGCGCACAAGCTGCGGGGATCCTCAACGTGACGACTCAAACGCTGCGAAAGCTGCCGATTACTTCCTACGAAGTGGGCGGTGTCTCGTATCGGGTGGCGGATCTTGAGGCGTATCTTGAAACGAAGAAGTGCAACCCGAAGAAAAAGGAGGCCGCATGATCGCCAGCAACC
>Ga0209414_1000247_pt1 | contig 25349 bp, 21 predicted proteins | sample LakVidmifraction_4_FD_181154 | JGI IMG/M metagenome (GOLD analysis project Ga0209414, IMG submission 181154) | Hypersaline microbial communities from Lake Vida, Antarctica - Brine Hole Two &gt;0.2 micron (SPAdes) (version 2) | ecosystem: Environmental > Aquatic > Non-marine Saline and Alkaline >...
TATTCCTATGTGAAAAGTATTGATGACAAGGTAGTTGATGTGCATGCCAGGGCAGAGCTTGTGGGTAGGTTTGGTTCCTTGGAGCGTTGGGATGGTAAGATGGGACCAGGGAATCTCAATGCCCACCTCTGTATGAGTCGGGCTATTGAAATGGCAAAAGAGAGCACCATCGCCTGTGTCGCCCTTGCCAACAACTCCCACTGGATGAGACCAGGGACCTATGGCCTGATGGCAGCCCAAGAGGATTGTATCGGTATCCTCTGGACCAACACCCTCCCATTGATGCCCGCTTGGGGAGGTAAGGACGCTAAAGTAGGTAACAACCCCCTCGTTCTGGCCATTCCCAGTAAGGATGGTCCGGTTCTTGTTGATACCGCAATGTCCCAGTTTAGCTACGGGAAGATGGAGACTTTTAAGAGAGAAGGCCGTCCCCTTCCGTTTGATGGAGGCTTCGACAGCGAGGGTAAACCAACGCGCGATGCCGCAGTCATCATGGAGAGCAAAAGACCGATGCCCATGGGCTTCTGGAAGGGAACTTCCCTCGCTCTGGCTCTCGATCTTATCGCTGCAGCCCTTTCAGGTGGGAGGACTACCCACTCCATCGGAACGAAGATTGAGAGTGAAGTATCGCAGGTCTTCATTGCCATCAGTTTAGCTAATCTTCCCGACAGGGAAGCTATTGAAAAGAAAATATCTGCTTCCTTGGCTGATCTGAAAGCTTCAGACGCTATTGATCCCAATAACCCTGTGCACTTTCCAGGTGAGAAACGAAAGAGCCTGCGGGAAGGGAATATGCGAGAGGGTATTCCTGTAGATGAGAAGATCTGGGAGAAGATTTGCTCGTTGTAGGATATGTATGAATATGTGATGCAAAATACTGGTATTCCCTCACTTTTGGGATCTAGGAAACGACTGAATATTGTACCGCTGGATGGTGGGTTTACGTAAGAATGTAATACATGAGAAGGCAGTATGGCGTATCCGTCATGGGTATTGTCGCACACAGATTGAAGGGGATATCCTTTCACCATTGGTTTCATCAGATTACCTAACTGTCAATTTGTAGTTGATGTGTTTATCTTGTTTGTAATGAAATATATTGACTTATTCATTACAAATAGTTAATATTTTGATTAGAGAGGAGTATTATATGGCACATTCAACAGTAAATATCAATTTCCGCATGGATGCAGAGTTGAAAAACAACTTGGAACAAGCTTGTCGGGAGTTGGGGCTGACTCCTACTGCAGCATTTACCATCTTCGCAACTAAGGTTGCCAGAGAGAGGCGTATCCCCTTTGAAGTGGCAGTTGACCCGTTTTACAGCGATAAGAATATGGCAAGGCTCAGAAAGTCCATAGCGAACATGGAAGCGTCTGGAGGCACTATCCACGAGGTGGAAGAGAATGGATAAAGCATGATCTGACGAGGCCTGGGAAGATTTTGAATATTACCCATCAAATTACTGACACTTGGGTGTCATTCTGGAGCTTTCCATCCTGGGTTTTTGTTATACCCAAGGCAGGGAGCCCTCTTGCTATCATTGATTTCCTGCCATTTCCAAAATGCCAACTCCTCTTTGATGTGTTTGTCCTGGGTTCAGTAGTTCAAAGCTTGTTCTATTTCACTAATGCTGTATAATACATGTATTATGGAAACAAAAAAGAATATTTCCTACCTTGATTTCAGAGATTTCTTTTCTCCTCTTGGTTGTTTTTCAACTCATCAGGTAAAGATTTGGAATGAACAGTTTGACAGGAATAATTTCGGACGGTGGGAAAAACAAGGCAAGTTGATCAGATTACGCCAAGGCTATTATACGTTCCCTTCTTATGAGGGGAATGGGGACGCCCCTTTCTATTTTGCCAACAAAATATACGCTCCTTCCTATATAAGCCTACAGTCTGCACTCTCTTTCTATGGAATGATTCCTGAAGGAGTTGTACACATAACCAGCGTAACGGCGAGAAAGACCGCAAGCTTTGATACTCCTTTCGGGGAATGTATCTACCGATCGGTAAAACCCACCTTGATGTTTGGGTATTCCAATGAAAAATCCAACCTTACCAAAAACTGGAGCATGTTGCTTGCAAAGCCTGAGAAAGCTTTACTCGACTTCCTGTATCTGAATCCACAGTACAATTCAGAAAAGGATATGCAGGAGCTTCGTCTGGATATCGACTTCATGCAGGAAGAATTGGATGTGGCACGGCTCGATGAGTATCTTGATCGATTTGGATCAAAGGTCCTGGAGACCAGAGTCGCACGTTTGAAAGGAGTATATATATGATCGACATCCAATCCATCAAGGAATTTTTTCCTCCAAGCATGAGAGAGAATACAGAATACCAAAAACTCATGCTTAAGGAATATATCCAATGTCAGATCCTTGAGTCTCTTTCAAACACCCCATATATCACAAAGCTTTCCTTCATTGGTGGTACGAACCTGAGGCTTATCAAACATATTGATAGATTTAGTGAGGATCTGGATTTTGATTGTAAAAATATGTCTAGGGAAGAGTTCTTGTCGATGACCGATGGAGTCATCAGATACCTTACGAATCTCGGATACCTCGTAGAGCCAAAGGAACGCGAGCATGATGCACTGATTGCTTATAGGCGAAGTATCTATTTTCCAGGCCTGGCATTCTCACTAGATCTGAGTGGGTATAGGAATGCCAGGTTTCTCATTAAGCTATCGATGCAGGATCAAAAGGTCTTATACAATACGATACCCGCATTCATACAAAGTTGCGGCTTCTATTTCCCTGTTCCAGTCCCTCCCGATGATATCCTCTGCTCCATGAAGCTGTCTGCCTTGTTGAACCGCAGCAAAGGTCGGGATTTCTACGATGCCATGTTCCTCTTGGCTCAGACCAAGCCAGACTACAACTTTCTTGCAATAAAGCAGGGAATCCACAATGAAAAGGAATTGAAAGCCGCCCTAGTACTACGCTTGGGTGAAATAGACCTTACCAGCAAACAACAGGATCTCAAACATCTCTTGTTCACCAGCCAGAAAAGCGAGATGATACTACATTTTGCATCTTTCGTGAAAAGTTTGGACCTAAGTCCTTCTAGTTCTTGAGATGAAGATCAGACTGGATTCGAACAGGTATAGAAGGACATTCTTTTCCATCAAGAAAGATCGAGCGTCTATGCCAAGAGCATGGCCTATGGTGTATTGATTACAAAGAAAGAGGAGCTGATCATACTGGTCAGCTCCTCTTGAAGTTCTAAATACTTTTACTCTGTTGTATTTCTACCTGTTTGCTCAGCTACTCGTTTCTCAGTACTTACCGTACAGAGGTCCGAAGTTCTCACAAGCCCTGAAGTCAGCGCCTTCCTTGTTCATGCCCATCATTGACCAGGCACTAGGACGGAAGATCTGCTCGTCTGGAACGTTGTGCATACATACAGGGATGCGCAGCATTGAAGCTAAGGCCATCATATCGGCACCGAAGTGACCATAGCCCAGTGCACCATGGTTGGCTCCCCAGTTTGCCATGACCGAATAGACATCCTTGAAAGGACCATCCTTGCCATCAGTTCTGGGAACAAACCAGGTGGTAGGCCAAGTCTGGTCAGTTCTCTTGTTGATGATGTCAAAAACCTTCTCAGGAACTTCACAGGTCCAGCCCTCTGCGATCTGGATGACAGGGCCTACACCCTTTACCATGTTGATCCTGACCATGGTCAAGGGCATGTCGCCTTCACTGAGGAAGGTGGAGCTGAAACCACCACCACGGAAGTAACCGCAGTTGGCGGCGCTGAAACGAGTGTTGTCCAGGACGTTCTTCACATCTGTATCGGTGATGTCCCAGAACTGCTTCATCTCGCTCTTGCCATCCTTGTCCTTCATCTGACCGTTGGCATCTAAGGTGGTCGCACCACTGTTGATGAGGTGGATGAAGCCTTCCTTGGCAAGACCCTCTGGCTTCCAGCCGGTGACGCGCTCGATGGAGTCCGGGCTCCAGTAGGTTCTCACATCACTGAAGATGGAGGCACGGTTTGTCAGGTGCTTACAGAAAAGCATGCCGAGACCGTTGAGGTAGTCATTCTCTGTTGCCACGATATAAGGCTCACGAATGCCGTTCCAGTCAAAGGACGTGGTAAGCATCGTCTCCATGAAGTCCCCGTTGGGCCAGTGGTCAGTCCACTGTCTCTGGCCTTGGAAGCCGGAGAAGATCGCATTGTGACCCAATGCCTCTTCTCCAAACCCTGCTTTCTTTAGCTCAGGATTGCCGATCATCAGGTCGCGACCGATCATGACCATCTTGGTGCAATACTCCCAGTCCTTGTCCAGCTGCTCTTTGCTTCTGCGGTTTTCAGGTGCATTGACGGTATCTTCAGCCTGGATACATTTTTCACGTACCCATTTGATGGCCAGTTTGTACTCTTCCTTGTCGTAAATCTCTTCACTGATCCTTCTCTCGATCTCGCACATGTCAATGGGTTCTGTTCTCATGCCTAGGAAGGCTTGGAGGAAGTCCTGGTCGACAATGGACCCTGCGATACCCATCGAGCAACCGCCCATGGAGAGATAGCTCTTGCCGCGGATAGTCGCCACAACAAGGGCGGCTCGTGCAAAACGAAGAATTTTTTCAGAGACGTCAGAGGGAATGGATGTGTCGTCATTGTCCTGGACGTCCCGTCCATAGATGCCGAAGGCCGGCAGTCCCTTCTGGGTATGGGCAGCAAGTACTGCTGCAAGATAGACGGCCCCTGGTCTCTCAGTACCGTTGAAGCCCCATACAGCCTTTACGGTGAGGGGGTCGAAATCGAAGGTCTCGGTGCCATAACACCAGCAGGGTGTGACAGTCAGGGTGATGGTCACCCCTTCTCTGGCAAACTTTTCAGCGCAATCGGAGCTTTCACGTACCCCGCCGATGGTGGAGTCAGCGATGACACACTCGACAGGTTCCCCTGTGCTGTGCCGTACATTGTCGCTGATGAGTTTTGCAGCCGATCGTGCCATGTTCATGGTCTGCTCTTCGAGTGACTCACGCACTCCTCTCTGCCTTCCATCAATGGTAGGCCTGATTCCAATTTTTGGAAGCGCTCCAGCGTAGCGCCTTTCTGCCTTGATCATTTTGTTGTCAGAAACATTTGCCATATGGTCCCCCTTGGTATATCATGTGCAATGTAATCGTTTACATCTCTTGCAGTATCGCATGAGATTTGCTTTATTGCAATGAATTTTTCAACAAGGAGTCTGTCATGCTAAAAAACATTCCGTCTATTCTGAGTCCTGAACTTTTGAAGGTCCTTATGGAAATGGGCCATGGGGATGAGTTGGTCATCGGGGACGGCAACTTTCCAGCCGCTTCCATGAATGACCGTGTCATCCGTCTCGACGGCCATGATGTGCCATCGATCCTCGAAGCTATCCTAAAGCTTTTTCCCTTGGACACCTACTCTGACAATGCAGTCCTTATGGAGAAAGTCTCTGGGGACAAGGTTGAGACCCCTATCTGGGCAGAGTATGAGAAGATTGCCAAGAAAGGCGATCCAGCCTTCAAGGCCTTCACCTTCATCGATCGCTATGCCTTCTATGATAGGGCTCAGAAAGCCTATGCAGTTGTAGCGACTGGTGAGAAGGCCCTCTATGCCAATATATTGCTGAAGAAGGGCGTCGTTCTCTAGGGTATCGGCTCTGTCCAGAGCTTCTTGTACTGCATGGGGCTCATATGCATGTGCGAACGGAACTGTCTCGAAAAGTAGTTGGCATCTGAGAAGCCTGTAGCTTCGGACAGTTCCTCCACGCTCATCTCTCGCTTGAGGATGAGCGAGCATGCATAGGCTACTCTCCTATGGATATGAAACTCCACAGGAGACCATCCTGTATACGCCTTGAACTGCCTGTTCAGGGTGCTTGCACTCATATTAGCTACAGATACCAACGCCTCAAGGGTTAGGGACCTATGGAGATTCTCTTCCATAAAGCACATGATAGGCTCAAGCCTCTCTGCAGTGACTCCCACAGAAGTCTGGGCCTTGGGGTTGTTGATTCGGGCAATCTTGATGACCAGCTGCAGGATCTTTGCATAGGCCATGGCTGAAGAGCCCTTGCCAAAATCCAGGCGTTCACTCTCTATTTTAATATCCCGTAACAGGAATATGGTCTCTGTCAGCTGATTGCTTGTGAGCTTGCAAATGGGAATATTATCTTCTAGTTGCATGAAAAATGTTTTGAAGCCCGGCATCTCGGACAGATCTGGTATATCTCTAGAAAACACCTCACTTCCTAGTAAGATATTATATAACTTCAGGTTATCTATCTTGTCATACCCATGCTGTACCCCAGGTCTGATAAACAGGACCGAGCCTTCACCAATAGGATATTCACCCTCTTTTGTGAGGTGTTCGCCCTTGCCGGAAACTACTACCACAAGTTCATAAAAATCGTGGCTATGTAAGGAATAGGGTATTTCCGGGTCGCGAAGCATCACCTTCACTTTTAGGCTATTTTCCTTAAAAAACACGCCTTCTTCGAGAATTTTGTATGACATGATAAAATCGTGCTATAATTTGATTATTCTGTCAAGGCAAATTTTCAAAAAAGTGTCACACTTAAAGTAGGAGAAATAATCATGACTACCTATGAGATTGCAAAAGAAGCTTACGCCAAGTATGGCGTCGATACTGAAACCGTTCTACACGAGTTGGCCTCCGTTCCCATTGCCATACACTGTTGGCAGGGTGATGATGTTGGCGGTTTTGAAAGCCCCGATGCCACCTTGGGTGGAGGAGGGATCCAGACAACTGGAAACTATCCCGGTAAAGCTAGGAATATCAGTGAGCTTCGCCTCGATCTTGAGAAGGTTCTCTCCCTCGTTCCAGGAAAGCATCGCCTGAACCTCCATGCAAGTTATGGTGAGTTCGGCACAACATTTGTAGACCGCGACCAGATCGAAGAAAAACATTTCCAAGGGTGGGTCGACTGGGCAAAGAAGAACAATGTCCTCATTGATTTCAACGGCACCTTCTTCAGCCATCCTCTTGCAGAAGACGGCTATACCCTTGCCAGCAAAGACGAGACTATCCGTAAGTTCTGGATAGAGCATGAGAATCGTTGCAGAAGAATTGCCGCTTGGATCGGGCGCGAGCAGAAGAGCCCCTGTATCCTCAACACCTGGATCCCCGATGGGGCCAAGAACCTGACAGTCGACAAACTAGGCTACCGCTCCATCCTCAAGGAGTCCCTCGACGAGATCTTCGCCACCGAGTATCCCAAAGAAGAGATGGTCGACGCCTTGGAGACCAAGTTGTTCGGCTTAGGCAGTGAGGCCTTTGTCGTAGGCTCGCATGAGTTCTACATGAACTACGCCATCCGCAACAAGAAGATGCTCTGCATCGACATGGGCCATTTCCATCCTGAAGAGGACATCTCGGACAAGCTCTCCGCCCTCCTGCTCTTTGATGATGAGATTCTGTTGCATATCAGCCGTCCCATGAGATGGGACAGTGACCATGTTGTCCTGTTCAATGACAAGGTGAAGATGGTGGCAGAAGAGCTGGTGCGTAGCGGCAAGCTTGCCACCACCCATATCGGCCTTGACTTCTTCGACGCCTCCATCAACCGCATAGGTGCCTGGGTAACCGGCACAAGAGCGATGAGAAAGGCCCTGCTCTTTGCCCTATTACAGCCCTTGGACCTGTTGGTCCGCTATGAGGAGACCGACAACGGCTATGCCAAGATGGCCCTGCTCGAACAGCAGAACACCTTGCCCTTCGGTTTTGTGTGGGAAGAGTTCTGCAAGAGAAATGATGTTGCCCAAGATGGGGAGCTCATCAAGCTGGTCGGTGAGTATGAAGCCTCTGTACTGGGAGGGCGCGAATGAGCATTGAAAAACTGCTCTCTGAGTCACAGCGCTATGGCAGTTCTGACCGCTATGTCCTTCTTGGAGGAGGTAACACCTCCTATAAGAAGGATGGGGTGCTCTATGTGAAGGCATCTGGAAGGGAGCTTGCAACCATTGAGGCCAATGGGTTTGTGAAGATGGATCTTGCCAATATGGATAAGATCTGGGCTAACACGTATTCGAATGATGACGATGAGCGTGAGGAAGAGGTGCTCAAGGATATGATGGCTTGCCGCTTGAAGGGAGAAACTGCCCGTCCTTCGGTAGAGGCTCTGCTTCACGCCCTGCTTCCCTTTACCTATGTGGTGCATCTCCATCCTGCCCTGGTCAATGGGATAACCTGTTCAGTCGAAGGGGAGCGTGCCATCGCACGCCTTTTCCCAGATGCCCTCTGGGTAGAGCTGGTCAAGCCAGGCTTTATCCTTGCAAAGATTGTTCGTGAACGCCTTGCATTGCAGAAAAAGGAAACAGGCAAAAGTGCCTCCTTGATATTCCTACAGAACCATGGGGTGTTTGTGGGAGGGGAGAGCCTTGAGGAGATCGCCTCCGTATACGATATGATTCTAGCGACCATTGAGGGCCAGCTTGTGCGTAAGCCCGACTTTACCCCCTTGGTTATGGATGAGAAAAAGCGAGATTCCATCGCTTCCACCTTGGAAGAGCTTACAGGAGCGGAGATAGTCTCTGTGATGAACGCTGAGCTCTCTCGCTATCTTGCATCAGGTGAGGCTTTCGCCCCTGTCGCTTCCTCCTTTACTCCTGACCATATTGTCTACAGTGGCTTCAAGCCGCTGTGGGTAGGTGAGGGAGATTCAGTGGCTAAGGCATTCGGCGAGTATGAGAAGCTCAACGGTAATGAGCCGAAGATCATCTGTGTGCAGAACACCGGTGTCTTCTCGGTTGGGGAGAAACCTCTTCCCCTGTTCCTTGATACCGTACGTGTCAGTGTCTACACCGAGAGTTTCGGTGGGCCCTTGTTCATGGACGAGGATATGATCGGGTTCATTCGCAACTGGGAAGTGGAAAAGTATCGCAGCACACTGGCAACGAACTAGGCTATTTGATCCGGATTTCCGGATACAGTATAGATTTCGGATTTTCCGAAAAGAAGAACAAAAGGAGATTTTGTATGAAGAAAACACTGTTGATCGTTCTAATCATTGCAATGGCAATGGGAACCGTATTTGCACAGGGCGCACAAGAAGATGCCTCTGCAAAGCAAAAAGAGATTGTTATTCTTGGAAAGAGCATGGGAAATGGATTCTTTGATGCTTGTTTCAAGGGAAGTGAAGAGGCTGCAAAGGAAATTGGCGACATAAAGACCACTTATATGGCTCCTACCCAGGCAACTGCTGAAGGCCAGATTGAGATCATTGAGTCTCTTATCGCACAGCGTGTCGATGGTATCGCCATCTCCGCTAACGATGCGGACGCTCTTATCTCCGTTGCCAAGAAAGCTATGGCTGCTGGTGTAAAGGTTATTTCCTTTGACTCCGGTATCAATGCCGGCGGACGTATTGTCGACCTTTTGCCCAGTAACGCTGAGCTTATCGGTCGTCAGCAGATCCAGCTTGCAGCAGAACTTACCGGCTACACCGGTGAAGTTGCCGTGCTGAGCGCCTCTGCCCAGGCTACCAACCAGAACCTCTGGATCGACTGGATGAAGGAAGAGATCAAAGAAGACAAGTACTCAAAGATGAAGCTTGTAGAAGTAGTCTATGGTGATGATGCCCCAGACAAGAGCTACCGTGAAGCTGTTTCCCTGATGCAGAAGTACCCCAACCTCAAAGCCATCATTTGCCCGACCACTGTTGGACTGCTCGCAACGGCCCAGGCTGTGAAGGATGCTGGTGAAGTTGGTTTTGTGGAAGTTACCGGTCTTGGTCTTCCTTCAGAAATGAAGGGCTACATCCTTGACGGCACCTGCCGCCAGATGGCTCTGTGGAATCCGATTGATCTTGGATACACCTCCACCTACATCCTGAATGCACTCATTGAAGGGACCACCAAAGCCGCTGTTGGCGACATAATTCCTGCCGGGCGCATGAAGAGTGTAATGGTTGAGGACAATGGTCTCATCTTCATGAGCACCCCCTATGTATTCAACAAGGACAACATCGAGAAGTACGCTAAAATTTTCTAAAAAATGTCTATCTTGCTCCCGCCTTTGATCAGGCGGGAGTATTTTCTCTTGTGAACAAGCGTATCGGCTGAAGGAGGAGCAATGCAAAAAGCATTGTTGGAAGTACACAACCTAACAAAAATATTCCCTGGCATTCGTGCATTGGACGATGTGCATCTGTCGATTCGCAGTGGAGAAGTGCATGCGCTCATTGGTGAGAATGGTGCAGGCAAGTCAACTCTCGTAAAAATTCTCACCGGAGTCTATTTCCCTACCAGTGGCGTCATCGAGCTGGAAGGAAAACCTATCTCATTCAAAACTGCGATTGAAGCACAGGAAGCTGGCATCGTAGCCATCCACCAGGAAGCCTCCATGTTCCCTGAACTCAGTGTCACTGAGAACATCTATATGGGACATCATCTTCGCAACCAAAAGACACGCAAGCTCGACTGGAAGACGATGACCGAACGTACCAGTGAACTGCTCGCCCAAATGAAGCTTGATATTGACCCTGATACCCTGGTAAAGAATCTCAGTGTTGCCCAGCGGCATATGGTTGAGATCAGCAAGGCCCTCTCCTTGGATGCAAAGCTGGTCATCATGGATGAGCCTACCTCTGCTCTGACAGGACGGGAGGTGGAAGACCTGTTTAGGATTGTGAGGGAGCTTCGTGACAAGGGTACAGCCATCCTGTTCATCTCCCACAAGTTTGCTGAAATATTTGAAATTTGTGACTATTACACGGTTTTCCGTGATGGTCAGTATATAGAGGAAGGCAAAGTCGCCGATAGCAACGAGGATGCCATCATCCAGATGATGATCGGACGCAGCGTCGACCAGATGTTCCCTGCCCATACAACCAAGATAGGGGAAAAAATCCTTGAGGTGAAAGGTCTCTCACAGTTGGGAGCCTTCAAGAACATCAGCTTTGACCTGCATTGCGGTGAGATCTTGGGCCTGTTTGGTCTAGTAGGAGCTGGGCGCACCGAAGTTGTGCGCACCATCTTTGGCATTGATAAGAGCGATGGCGGGACCATGAGCATCGAAGGCAAACCCTACAAGCCTAAAAGCCCTCAGGATGCCATGAGCCGGGGGATTGCCCTGGTCCCTGAAGACCGTCAGAAGCAGGGGCTGGTCCTGCGCATGTCCCTTACCCACAACATTTCGCTGCCGGTGCTCACCAAGCTTTGCTGGAAGGGTCTGGTAACGAAGAATAAGAGTGAGAAGACCTATGTCGAGAAACAGGGATCTGAGATGGAGATAAAGGCAGCAGGCTATCATGTCGATGCCGAGACTCTCTCCGGGGGCAACCAGCAAAAGGTGGTGCTTGCCAAGTGGATAGGCACCGAGCCGAAGATTCTTATTCTGGACGAACCGACCAAAGGCATCGATGTGGCGACCAAAGCCGCGGTGCATGAGTTTGTGTGTGAGATGGCATCTCGAGGGGTCGCCGTAATTCTCATATCGAGTGAGCTTCCCGAAGTTATCGGGATGGCCGACCGCGTCATGGTTATGCACGAGGGTTTCCAGACAGGGTTTATCGACCGCAAGGATCTGAGTGCGGACCTGGTGATGCGCTACGCCATCAAAGAAGTAGAGGAGAAAACTCATGCCTGACAACAGCTTTTCCCAATTCATTCGACGGACACTTGCAAGGCGTGAGGCGACCCTCATGGTACTGCTTATAGTCCTGCTGGTTCCCATCAGCATCCGATCGCCGCAGTTCCTCTCACCAAAGAACATCAACACCATCCTCAATGATATGGCAATCCTGGTCATCGTGGCCATCGGTGAGTTCTATGTAATCCTCTCCAACGGCATCGACCTTTCGGTTGGTTCTATCATTGCCTTCTCCGGCATGGCCTGTGGCATGATAAATGAGAGCTTTCCCCAGTTTCCTGTCGGATTGCTCCTGCTTGTCGGTATGGCGATTGGAGCGGCCTTGGGCATGGTCAACGGAGTGTTGGTTGCCTATGGCAAGATCCCTCCGATCATAACGACACTGGGTACGATGAGTATCTTCAGGGGGATGACCTTCCTGTTGAGCGGGGGGTCTTGGGTCACTGCCCATGAGATGACGGACTCGTACATCGCCATACCCCGTACCACTTTTCTGGGAATATCCTTCCTGCTTTGGATAGCCTTGGCTGTCATTGTCATTTTCTACTACTTCAGCCGGTATACCCGTACAGGCCGGGAAATCTATGCCATTGGAGGCAATCCCACAGCGGCAAAGTTTGTCGGTGTCAATGAGAGTAGGACTCGCCTGATAGTCTTCCTGATCTCAGGGACCCTGTGTGGCCTGGCAGGAGCACTGTGGACTGCCCGCTATGCCTCTGCAGTAAACGAGATGGCTACCGGTATCGAGATGCAGGCAGTAGCTGCCTGTGTGCTTGGTGGGGTGAACTTCGCCGGTGGGGCCGGAGGTATTGTCGGGGTAGCTTTGGGTACGCTCTTCTTGGGAGTAGTCACCAATGCCCTTCCTGTTATCTATCTCTCGGTTTTCTGGCAAACCTTCGTACAGGGCCTGATCGTCTTGATCGCCTTGGCCTTGAACACCATCAGTGACCAGAGAAAAAACAGAAAACTGCTAGCGCAGAGGAGGGCTTAGAGCTATGAGTGAAAATAAACAATTTGTGGCTCAGAGCCGCCTAATCGATGAGTTTTCCCTAAAGAACCGCTTGATAGAGCTCATCACCAAATGGGAGGTGATCCTATCCTTCCTCTTTATAGCGATTTTCGTCTTCTTCTCCAACATGACTCCCTATTTCCTGGATTGGTTTAACCTGATGAACGCAACCTTCCAGTTCTCTGAGAAGGCGATCATGGCACTTCCTATGATCTTTATCATCATGTGTGGGGACATCGACATATCCATCGCTTCCATCGTCGCCCTGTGTGCCTATGTGATCGGCATCTCAGCAGAAGCTGGGATGAGCATCCCCTCGCTTATCGTGCTCTCCATGATCGTGGGCACGATAGCGGGTCTGATAAATGGTCTTCTCATCACTGGACTTAACATGCCGGCCATCGCGGTGACCTTGGCGACTCAGAGCATCTACCGCGGCATTGCCACAGGCATGCTCGGCGAGCACGCCTGTACCACGTATCCCGAAGGCTTCAGTTTCTTTGGGCAGGAGTTCATCTCTGGTACCACCATTCCTTTTACTTTCGTACTCTATCTGGCCCTCATGCTGGTATTCTTCTTTGTGCTGCATAAGACAGCCTATGGAAGACGTCTCTATGCGATAGGGAACAGTGCCGAGGCTGCAAGGTTCTCAGGTATCAAAGTACAGAGGACACGGGTTCTCAACTACACCCTCACCGGTCTTTTCTGTGGTGTTGCTGCAGTGCTGCTCGCTAGTCGGATCCTTTCGGTCAGGTCGAACATTGCTGTTGGATGGGACTTGGAGATCATAACCCTGGTTGTTCTTGGCGGTGTAGCCATCACCGGAGGACGGGGAACCGTCTTTGGTGTCTTTATCGGAACTCTTTTGGTTGGGTATCTGAAGTTCGGCATGGGACTCTTAAAGTTCTCTGGTACCGTCATGACCATCGTCATCGGATCGCTTTTGATCATCGCAGTCCTGCTTCCGAGGTTGCTGGATATCTACAAGGCAAACCGTAAGCTCAAGATGCAACAGGGAGGTCTTTGATATGGATACTAGAGAAGCTTTTGTCATGAAGCTGAAAGAGGGATGCAAAGAGGAGTACAAAAAGAGGCATGCCGCCATCTGGCCTGAACTCAAGGCTTTGCTCTCTGAAAGCGGAGTATACGACTACTCCATATATTTTGATGAGGGCACCAACCTTCTTTTTGCCTTCCAACGGACTAAAGGGGGTAGTGGGTCCCAAAGCTTGGGAACGAATCCCATAGTGCAGAGGTGGTGGGCGCATATGGCCCCCCTCATGGAAACCCATGAGGACAACAGTCCTGTATCGATCTCCTTGGAAGAAGTTTTTCATATGGATTGACAAGTATCTTTCTTTTTCTCTTGATTTTGTTGTTGATTAGTAATACAATCGAAAGCAATATGAAAGTTATTTGAAAGAGGAGTGATGCAAATGGTGGGAATTTCTCCCAGAGAAGCTAAAATCCTTGAACTGCTTCGTAGTGGCAAGGAGTACCCGGTAACCAGGCTCAGTGAGGAGCTGGGGGTATCAGCTGTGACCATTCGCGGGGATTTGCGCGACCTTGATTTCAAAGGTCTGGTCGTCCGTTCCCATGGTCGTGTAGTTGCGGCCTCTTCCCCCCAAGCATCCTTGAGAAATTCATCCAATTCAGCTCAGAAAGAACTTATCGCCAAAGCGGCGGCCGCTCTCGTAACAGACGGCGACTTCATCATGATATCCAACGGTTCCACCTGCTCGCTCATCGCCAGACACCTGTTTGGCATGAAGAGCATCAAGGTGGTGACCAACTCAACACTCCTGCTCCCCTATGGAAGGGCCAACACCATGTTGGACATAACCCTTGTGGGAGGGGAGTACCGCCCCCAGGCAGAAGCCCTGGTAGGGCCGGTAGCCATCGCCCAGATAGAGAACTACCACGTGTCGACGTCCTTCTTTGGAACCGACGGCATAACACTTGAACATGGTCTTACCACCTCCCTGATAGAGAACGCTCAGGTGTTGCAGCGCATGTGCGCCCAGGCAACACGACGCGTTCTCTGTGTCGACTCATCCAAGGTCGGCCACAGGGGGTTTGTGAGGATCATGCCAGTACAGGATATAGATACCATTGTCACAGACAGTGGTTTTCCCCAAGACCTCATCACCCAGCTCGAAGAGTTGGGTGTCGAGGTCATCATAGCCCGATAGAGGAGAAAGAGAGTATGGCACAACAGGTTGTAATGCCCAAACAAGGAAACACCGTAGAGTCTTGTATCATTGTTGAATGGAATGTAAAGGTTGGGGACTCCGTGTCCATCGGCGATGTGCTCTGTTCAGCAGAGACAGATAAGTCAACCATCGATGTCGAGTCAACAGCAGAAGGCACCATATTGGCCCTGCTCTTTGCAGAGGGTGATGAAGCCCCTGTCATGGAGGCCATCGCTATAGTTGGCGAGAAGGGTGAGAAGGTAGAAGTGAAGGCTTCTGCTGTTTCTGATGAAAAGTCAACTTCAGATACACAAGATGCACCAGCTGTACAAGAAGAGAAGACTGCTCCTGTAGCCGCTGAACTTCCTGCAAGCCAGGCAGCAGTAGGTTCGAGCCCAAGGGCAAGAAACCTTGCCACTTCGTTGGGTATCCCCGTCTCTTCCCTCTCGGCAACAGGACCTAAGGGCAGGGTCATCGAGCGCGATGTGCTTGGTGCCTCCTCTCAGCCCCTTACCCCAGCTGCGAAGGAAGCCGCCCTCAAGGAAGGCATCCTGGCTCCCAAAGTGGGAAGTGGCATGGGAGGAAGGGTTCTCGCTTCCGACCTTGCTAAGACAGAGGCTGTTGCTTCTTCCACTTCAGGTTCTCCCACCTCAGCACCTGTTGCTGAAGGAACAGTCACCACTATCCCTGTTAAGGGCGTCAGAAAGGTAACTGCTCGTAGGATGATGGAATCGATCCATGGGACATGTCAGCTGACCTTACATGCCTTTGCCGATGCAACTGCCATGAAGAGGCTACGTGCCGGCTTCAAGGCCAGTAAGCCAGAGCTTGGTCTCTCAGGCGTCACCTTGAACGATCTGGTGCTGTTTGCAGTCTCCAGAACCCTTATTCAGTTCCCCGCCTTCAATGCACACTTCCTTGGGGACAAGATTCTCCAATTCTCCTCTGTCCATCTTGGTATGGCAACCGATGCCCCCCGTGGTCTGTTGGTGCCCGTCATCCGGGAAAGCCAGAGCTTGAGCCTGAGGGGCATCGCTGTTGAAGTGAAGCGCTTGGTAGCCAAATGCAAGGATGGCAGTGCAACCCCTGAAGAACTCAGTGGAAGTACCTTTACGGTAAGCAATGTAGGATCGTTTGGTATTGAGGCTTTCACGCCTGTGCTGAATGTGCCTGAGGTTGCGATCCTCGGAGTTGGTACCATCGTTCCCAAGCCTGTTGAGGCGAAAGATGGAACCATCTCCTTTGTACCGCACATCGGACTCTCCCTCACTATGGATCACCAGGCAGTGGATGGTGCAGATGCTGCACGCTTCCTCAAGGCCCTGATGGAGAACATCGCTCAAATCGACCTTTTGTTGGCATTGTAGGAGACTTGTAATGGAAACATATGATCTTATAGTAATAGGCTCTGGCCCCGGCGGATATGTCGCGGCAGAGCGCGCAGGAGCTCTGGGAAAGAAGGTCCTTCTCATTGAGAAGGGCTTCCTAGGTGGTGTATGCACCAACTGGGGCTGTATCCCCACCAAGAGCCTGCTGCATAGTGCAAAACAGTACAAGCATGCCCTTGAGGGTGAGAAGTTTGGCCTCGAAGTACAATCGGTGAGCTACAACCTTGAGAAGGCCATGGCCTGGAAACAGGATACCGTGGAGACGCTGCGTAGCGGCATCGGGTTTTTGATGAAGGCGAACAAGGTGGAGACCGTCTTTGGTGAAGCCATGTTTGTCGATGCTCATACAGTTAAGGTGGAAGAGAAAGAGTACAAGGGTGACTTCCTGATAGTGGCCACCGGATCCTCTCCGTTTGTCCCTCCCATTGCCGGAAGCAAACTCCCTCATGTGCTGACCAGTGACGAGATACTCTCAGTGGAGAAGGTCCCCTCGAGCCTTACCATAATTGGTGGGGGAGTCATCGGGGTGGAGTTCGCCTCCTACTTCTCCATGATAGGGACGAAGGTCACTGTCATTGAGATGATGGATGAGATCCTTCCCATGATGGATGCTGACTTTGCCAAGATGATGCGTCGTGAGTTGAAGGGCGTTGATTTCAAGCTTGGTTGCAAGGTGGAGGAGGTTACTCCAGACGGAGTTCTCTACACCGATGCCAAGGGCAACAAGCAGAGCCTGGCTTCAGAGCTTGTGCTGATGAGTGTCGGACGCAGGCCCAATGTGGCCGGTCTTGAACCTCTGAAGCTCGATATCGGACGTGGTGGGGTAGTCGTCAATGACAGGCTACAGACCAACGTTGCCAATGTCTACGCCATCGGGGACGTCAACGGGAAATCCCTTCTTGCTCATAGTGCCTCCAGGATGGCAGAGGTAGTCGTTTCCAATATCTTTGGAACGACAAACCAGAGGATGCGTTACAACGCCATCCCCTGGGCTGTATACTCCCTGCCTGAAGCTGCTGGCTGTGGCCTTACCGAGACCGAAGCGGCAAAACAAGGTATTGCAGTGAAGAGCAGTACTGTTCAGATGCGCGCCAACGGCAGGTTTCTTGCCGAACATGGAAAGCGCGCCGGTGGGTTGGTGAAGGTTATCGCCAGCGCCGAGACTAACGTCATATTGGGCGTCCATCTGCTGGGACCCTACAGCAGCGAGATGATCTGGGGAGCGGCGGCCATCATAGAGGCCGAACTGCGCGTCCAGGATGTCAAGGAAATTGTATTCCCTCACCCAAGTGTGTCCGAGCTCATCAAGGATGCTTGTTTCGCACTCGATCACACACTGTAGGAAGAACTATAAGGAGTTTACCCCATGGCCAGAAAATTACCATTTGATCCAAAACAACTGAGGGAGAAGCAGACTATCGCCATCCCTTCCATTCCGGTTAACCAGTACCAGAGTGATTTCAAGAAAGAGCTCAAGACCTACGGTAAGGAACGTCTTATCAGGGCCTACTACGATATGCTCTTGATCCGCAAGTTTGAGACGATGCTGGACACCATCAAGAAAGAGGGTGTCTACCAGGGCATCAAGTACAACCATAAGGGACCTGCGCACCTCTCTGCCGGGCAGGAAAGTGCCGCAGTTGGACAGTCCATGGTCCTCGGTCCTGAAGACCAGATCTTCGGTTCCCACCGAAGCCATGGCGAGATCTTGGCAAAGAGCCTTTCGGCCATCTGGAAGATGGATGATAAGGAGCTTCTCTCTGTCATGGAAGATTTCATGGATGGGGAGACCTACAAGGTAGTCAAGGAACATTTCGCAGGTAAGGACACCCGTGACCTTGCTGAGAACTTTGTCCTCTATGGGGCTTTGGCTGAGATCTATGCAAAGAAGACAGGCTTCTCCGCAGGCCTCGGTGGTTCGATGCATACCTTCTTCAAGCCTTTCGGCAGCATGCCCAACAACGCTATCGTCGGTGGCTCATGTACTATTGCAGTTGGTGCCTCCCTGTATAAGAAGATCAACCGCAAGAAGGGTATCGTCATCGCCAACATCGGTGATGGATCTCTTGCCCGCGGTCCTGTCTGGGAAGGCCTTGTACTCTCCTCCATGGACCAGTACAAGACCCTTTGGGATGACAATCCCGGCTATCCTCCCTTTATGCTCAACTGTTTTGACAACCTCTATGCCATGGGTGGCCAGCCCATCGGCGAGACCATGGGCTATGGAGTCGCAGCGCGCATGGGAGCTGGCATCAACGAGCACTCCATGCACACCGAGCGTGTCGATGGCTTCAATCCTCTTGCCGTCGCTGATGCGACCGCAAGGAAAAAAGAAATTCTCCTCAAGGGCGAGGGCCCTGCCTTCATGGACACCCTTACCTACCGCTACAGCGGACACAGCCCTTCAGATGCGATGACCTACCGCAGCAAGGAAGAGCTTGATGCATTCAAAGCACAGGATCCTATTGAAGCCTATGGTGCCTACCTGATCGAGAACAAGCTGGTGACCCAGAAAGACCTCGATAAGTTTGATATTATTCTTGAAGAGAAAATGAAGAAGACCATGGAAATCACCGTAGACCCTGTGCTCAGCCCCATGGTTGATGCAGCCTTTATCGAGTCTGTCATGTTCTCCAATGGAAACGTTGAGAAAATGGGTGAGGGTGAGCCTGTCCTGCTTGAGAAGCTTGAGGACAATGCCCGTGTGCAGCAGATCGCAAGGCGCAGTCGCTATGCCTATGACGAGAGTGGCAAGGAACTTCCTGCAGCCCGTCAGTATCAGTACCGTGATGCGGTCTTTGAGGCTATGGCCCACCGTTTTGCCATTGACCCGACCATGATCGCCTACGGTGAGGATCACCGTGACTGGGGAGGGGCCTTTGCCTGTTATCGCGGTCTTACCGAGCTGCTTCCCCCTTCAAGGTTCTTCAACTCCCCGATCGCTGAGTCTGCCATCGTCGGTAGTGGCGTAGGATACGCCATGGCCGGAGGGCGGGCAGTAGTCGAACTGATGTACTGTGACTTCCTTGGTTGTGCAGGAGATGAAGTATTCAACCAGATGCCCAAGTGGCAGGCTATGAGTGCCGGTGTCCTGAAGATGCCTCTGGTCCTGCGTGTCTCTGTCGGAAACAAGTATGGTGCCCAGCACTCCCAGGAGTGGACAAGCATGGTCGCTTCGGTTCCCGGCTTGAAGGCTATGTATCCTTCCACCCCCTATGATGTGAAGGGCATGCTCAACTACGCTTTGCGTGGTACAGATCCCGTGGTATTCTTTGAGAGCCAGAAGCTCTATGGAATTGGCGAGCAGTTTGTGAAGGAAGGTGTTCCTGAAGGCTATTATGAAATTCCCGAAGGAGAGCCTGCGATCAAGCGTGAGGGCGATGCCATTACCTTGGTGACGTTGGGACCTTCGCTCTACACAGCCATCGAAGCTGCAAAACGCCTTGACTCAGAGTTCGGCATGCAGGCAGAGGTCATCGACCTGAGATGGATCAACCCCCTCAAGTACGATACCCTCATAGAGAGCGTGAAGAAGACCGGCCGTTGTGTCATGGTCACCGACAGCGCTGAGAGAGGAAGCTATCTGCATACAGTTGCTTCGAACCTCAGCCGTCTGGCCTTCGAGTATCTTGATGCACCTATCGTGGTCGTGGGATCCAGAAACTGGATCACCCCTCCTGCTGAGATGGAAGAGTATTACTTTGCCCAGGCCGCCTCCGTATTGGATGCCATCCATGAGCAGGTGTTGCCCCTTCCTTCCTATGTCCCTGTCTATAACTACACCGATGGTGAGTTCTTTCGCACAAGCCGTGAAGGCGTATAACTTCACTTGAAGAGGTATCCATGGACTTGCAGAAACTGGAATATGCCATAAACAATCCTGAGAAATCGATTCGCCTGGAGGCGAGTCGGCTTCTTGGGGCCTTGATCGAAAAGGGCTCTCTGAGCCGACAAGCTTTGGAGGAGGTGAACAACCATGTGCATACCACATGGTCGTTCAGCCCTTATGAGCCTGCAGCTGCCGCCTACGCTGCCTGGAAGGCAGGGTTGGGCATCGTTGGCAGTATCGACCATGACAGCATTGGAGCCGCTCCTGAGCTGCTCCAAGCTGCTAAGGATTTGGGTATTGCAAGTACTGTCGGCTTTGAGATGAGGGTGAGTTTTCTGGACACACCTTTAGCCAATAAGAAGATAAACAATCCCGATTCCCCTGGCATTGTCTATATGTGCGTCCATGGGGTGCCTCATCAGAGTCTTGATGAAGTTGCCCAATTTCTTAAGCCTGTGAATAGGGAGCGCAACCTGCGTAACAAAGCACAGGTAGAAGCCTTGCAGGCCCTAGTTGGCCGGTATGGTTTCGATCTTGATTTCGCGCGTGATGTGGTCCCTCTCTCCCACCATGACGAGGGTGGCTCCATCACCGAGCGTCATATTCTCTATGCCATGGCGAAGCAGTGCATCGCCATGTTTGGCAAGGGTGAGAAGTTGCTCAGGTTCCTGGAAAAAGACTTGAAGATTGCCCTTTCACAGAACGTGCAATCAATGCTGCTTGATCAGAACAATCCTCACTATGCATATGACCTGTTGGGAGTGTTCAAGAGCAACTTCCTTCCCCGTTTCTTTATTCAGCCGGCAAAGGCTGAGTGTCCGGATGTGCGCGATGTGGTTGCCTTTGGTAACAGCATCGGAGCCATCCCTGCCTATGCATACCTAGGGGATATCGCACAAAGTGTTACCGGCGACAAGAAGGCTGAGAAGTTTGAGGATGACTTCCTCGTGGAGCTTCTGGACCTGTTAGTCGATATCGGCTATCCCGCTATCACGTATATGCCCCCAAGGAACACGCTCGAGCAGATGCATAGGCTTCAGGGCCTTGCCAAGGAACGCAACCTCATGGAGATCAGCGGTGTCGACATCAACAGTTCGCGCCAGAGCATGAACTGCCCGGAGCTGTTGCAACCTTCCTGCCGCCATCTTGTCGACTCAGCATGGGCACTCGTTGCCCATGAGAAGCTTGCTACAGTGGATGCAAAACTAGGTCTGTTCCATCCTGATAACCCGTATGCACAGAAAAGCCTTGATGAGAGGCTTGCCCTGTATTCCGCCCTGGGTAGGAAGATGGATAGCCATCACCCCTTGGATCTCATCAAACTATTCGACTAGGAGTAAGGTATGGTCCGTTTTACAGAAAAGATACTTGAAGAGTTGTCCCCCGTCATCAGAGGACTTACCTTTGATGGGGTGAAGGGCTTGTTCGTCCACGCTACAAAGGGCAAGAAAGCAGACCTTACTCTCTCTTCTGTTGAGGAAGGCGATGAGGTGTTGCGCATCACCGCCCGCTGGATGGCGGAGCTGAGCACCTACTGTGGCAAGAAGAACCTCTATCCAACTATCATCGGTATCGAGGGCAGGGATATCCAGTTTGGTCTGGGTACCAACTACGATGAGGCAGTCAGGGGCGAAGGTGTCTCTGCCATAGTCAGTCTCCCTCCCTCAACAAGCCGCGACGATGTTGTCAGGGACAAGATCGCCCTGGTCACCGGCGGTGCCCAAGGCTTTGGCGAGGGGATGGTGCGCGCCTTGAGTGAAATGGGTGCCTTTGTCTATATAGCCGATATGAACCGCCAGGGTGCTGAGGACCTGGCAGCAAGCCTGAACTATGTGGCGTGCATCACCGTTGCCAAGGCCCTGTATGTGAACGTTACAGACGAAGCGTCGGTTGAGGCCATGATGAGTGAGGTTGCCCAGAAGACTGGGGGCTTGGACCTGTTTGTCAGCAATGCCGGCGTCCTGCGTGCAGGATCGGTAAAGGAGATGTCCCTCAAGGACTTCCAGTTTGTCACCAGTGTTGACTATACCGGTTTCTTCCTTTGCAGCAAGCATGCCTCGATCATGATGGCGCTGCAGAATATTGCTTCTCAAGCCTACTATACTGACCTGGTAGCCATCAGCAGCAAGTCGGGCCTTGAGGGGTCCAACAAGAATGGGGCCTATGCCGGAGCCAAGTTTGGCACCATCGGCCTCACCCAGAGCTTTGCCCTCGAACTTATCGAGGACAACATAAAGGTCAATGCAGTGTGCCCGGGGAACTTCCTCGACGGCCCGCTTTGGTCCGATCCTGAGAAGGGGTTGTTTGTCCAGTATCTCAAGGCAGGAAAAGTGCCGGGTGCAAAGACGGTAGAGGATGTCAGAAGGTTCTATGAATCGAAAGTCCCTATGGGCCGCGGTTGTAAGACCGAGGATGTCATGCGGGCGATCTGTTACATTGTCGAACAAAAATATGAGACAGGACAGGCTGTGCCGGTTACCGGTGGCCAGGTCATGCTCAACTAGGAGAGTGCTATGAAAACACGTGCAGCAAGACTTTATGGAGTCAATGATATTCGAGTCGAAGAGTTTGAGCTCCCCCCCATCAAGGATAACGAAATCCTTGCCAAGGTCATCACCAACAGTATCTGTATGAGTGACCACAAGGCAGCTGAGCAGGGAGCAAGCCACAAGAGGGTCCCCTCTGATGTGGCGACCAATCCTGTCATCCTCGGCCACGAGTTCTGTGGTGAGATAGTCGAGGTTGGCAAGAAGTGGCAGCAAAAGTTCAAGGCAGGATCAAAGTTCTCGATCCAGCCAGCTTTGAACTATGAAGGGACACTCGATGCCCCTGGCTACTCGTTCCCCCATATCGGAGGCAATGCCACCTACGTCATCATCCCTCACCAGGTGATGGATATGGACTGTCTGCTTCCTTATAATGGCGAAGCCTATTTTCTTGGTGGCCTAGCGGAGCCCGTCTCCTGCGTAGTAGGGACGTTTCATGCGATGTACCACACCAAGGGCGGCTCCTACAAACATCATATGGGTATTGTAGAGGGTGGAAACCTTGCCATTATCGCAGGTGTCGGTCCCATGGGGCTTTGCGCCATTGACTATGCCATGCACTGTGACCGAAAGCCCGGGCGGCTTGTAGTAACCGATATCGATGATGCGCGCCTTACACGTGCTGCTGGCATCTACACGGTAGAGGAAGCGAAGAAACAGGGTGTCGAACTTGTCTATCTGAATACCAAGACAGTAGCAGATCCTGTGGCCAAGCTTATGGAGCTTACCGATGGAAAGGGGTATGACGATGTGCTGGTCATGGCTCCTGTAAAGGCTCTTGTCGAGCAGGCAGACAGCATTCTCGGTCGCGATGGGTGTCTCAACTTCTTTGCAGGTCCCCAGCGCACCGACTTCTCAGCTTCACTGAACTTCTACAATGTCCACTATGCTTCAACTCACATTGTGGGTACCAGCGGTGGTAATACTGAGGATATGAGAGAGTCTTTGGTTCTGATGGGCAAGGGCCAGCTCAATCCTGCAGGTCTGGTTACCCATATCGGTGGCTTGAAAGCAGTGCCTGAGACGGTCATCAACCTTCCTTCCATCCCTGGTGGCAAGAAGATGATCTACACCCAGTTTGATTGTGATCTGACCGCTATCGACGATTTTGTAGAGCTTGGTAAGACCAAGCCCCTGTTTGCCCAGCTTGACAAGTTGGTACAGAAGCATAACGGACTATGGTCAGCTGAAGCTGAAGCATATCTCCTGGCCAACTGCAAGGAGTAGGGATGAAAAAGCATATCGCAGTAGACTTGGGCGCTTCTAATGGTCGGGTAATTGTGGGAGACCTTACGAATTTTGAGGTGGTGCACCGATTCGTAACCCACAACGACCAGATCCTGGGAGAGTTTTACTGGAACCTGATGGGACTGTTCTCTGAGATCAAGACTGGGCTTAGGAAAGCCTTCGCCCAGTATGGTGATGAGATAGGTTCGATCGGTATCGATACCTGGGGGGTCGACTATGTCCTCCTTGATGAGACAGGTTCTCCTGTGTCGTTTTGCTACCACTATCGTGATAGTAGAACCGATGGCATGATCGAGGAAGTGTCAGAGAAGTTGGGTGGCAAGATGCGGCTCTTTGAAAAGACCGGCATCGCCTTCAACTCGTTCAACACGCTCTATCAGCTTGCTGCGATGCAAAAGATGCGCCCAGAGGCGCTAGGTATTGCCCATCACTATCTCTCTATCCCAGACCTTTTGGCCTTTTGGCTTACCGGGGTCATGAAGAATGAGAGGACCCATGCATCCACGACCCAGCTCTATGATCCCAAGACCAAGAGCTGGGCTTGGGACCTTATGGATGAGATGGGCTTTGACAAGGGCCTGTTTGGTGAGATAGTCGATAGCGGGACCGTCATAGGTCCCCTTACAAAGGCTGTCAGCCATGAGGTGGGAGCCCCAAAGGGTGTCTCTGTCATAGCCAGTGCTGCCCATGACACAGCCAGTGCTGTCGCGGCAGTTCCTGTATCCAAGGGTGAAGTGCCTCTCTATATTTCGAGTGGGACATGGTCGCTTTTGGGTGTGGAGCTCGAAGAGCCGATCATCACAGAGCTTGCCATGGAGAGTGGTTTCACCAACGAGGCAGCTGCCAGTGGCGGTGTACGCTTCTTGAAGAACATCATGGGCATGTGGATCCAGCAGGAGTGTGTGCGCCATTGGGAGAGTCAGGGCGAAGAGGTCTCATGGAAGGATTTGGACAAGGAGACTCTTGCTTGCGCTTCCTACGAGGGGTATATCGACCCTGCAGACCACTGCTTTCTCAAGCCCAACAGCTATGACAACCTTATGGTCGACCGCATCACAGGATGGTGTTCCGATCATGGACAAGTTCCCCCTTCCTCAAAAGGGGAGTTCATGGTTGCCATCTACCGTGGGCTTGCAAAGGCGTATGCCTTGTCGATCAGGCAGTTGCAGGAGATAACAAACAAGAAGTTTACCTCCCTGTATATCATTGGCGGTGGGTGTAAGAACGAGATTCTGGACCAGTGGACAGCCACTGAGACGGGCCTTACTGTTTATGCAGGTCCTGTAGAAGCCACAGCCTTGGGCAACATGCTGATGCAGATGTATGCCACAAGGGAGATAGTCTCACTACAGGAGGGAAGGGATATGATCAAGCGCGAGCAGAAGGTGAAAGTGTTTCATCCTTGACCATGTGTTCTTTCTGTTAGAGAGAACCCGACCTTCTGACAATATGTCTGTGTAGAAAAGGATTAGTAAACTATCTTTCAATTCAGAGAACCCGCCGTTGCATGCAACGGCGGGTTCTCACT
>Ga0209414_1000249_pt1 | contig 25280 bp, 29 predicted proteins | sample LakVidmifraction_4_FD_181154 | JGI IMG/M metagenome (GOLD analysis project Ga0209414, IMG submission 181154) | Hypersaline microbial communities from Lake Vida, Antarctica - Brine Hole Two &gt;0.2 micron (SPAdes) (version 2) | ecosystem: Environmental > Aquatic > Non-marine Saline and Alkaline >...
TTCCGAACGTGATGCTGCATTTCTTTATTGGAGCAAACTAAATGCCTAATTTAATTCGCATTGAACAAATCAGGGACTTAGGAGACTTTGTTTTAACAACCGTTGCAACAAGTGCGCTGGGTCTTACCCTGATTAATTCAGTAACCAAAACGGGAAACTACCTATCTCTTGCTAATAGCGGCGTTGGTGGCGCACAATTAATTTCTGGCACGAAGTTTTTCCAACAAGACGGGGTTGCTACAGCGGCATTTAATGTTAACGACGCTGCTTTGGGTGCAATTTCTTTGTTTTCTGCGCCGATCAAGGCCGTAAATAGAATTTTCCTTAACGACTCGTTAAACTATCTAATTGATCGTTCGGGCATTTCTAATGCTTTGTTGAATTATCGGGTAAATATTGATAATGCATCTTTGCAGTCTCAAGGCGTCACAACTTTAGATTGGAATTCGAGATTGCTTTCTGGCGGCAATTGGTCCAACACCTCTGTTCCAGTCTCAGGTCAACACTTAGTCAATAAAACCTATGTTGATGGCCTAACTAATTATCGTGCAAGTGGAGTTTTTCTTTCTAGCGGTGCATTTTCTGGTCAATTTTCTTTTGCTCCGCCGTTTTCTGCACAGCCTATATCTGTTCAACTCACAATGACAAATCCTTCTGGCGGTTCGGATGTTTATGTGTCGGCCATAAGAGAGTTTAATACTCCATCGGGATTTGCTTACCGCCTTTCTTCGCCAACCGAAGCAACGGGTTATTACTTAAATTGGCTGGCTTTTGCTTAAAATATTATGGCTGTTTCTATTTTAGATTTAAAATTAATTGGTAGTCCGCTGTTAAATGGATTAGTTGTGACTATTGCGGCGAATGGTGATGCTTCGGGGCTTACCTCGGGAACAATTCCTGCTGCTCGTCTTGCGGCGCGAAGTCTTGCTGATATAGGCACGCGGTCGGCAACCGATCTTACTAGCGGAACCCTTCCTGATGCGAGATTTCCGGCGACACTTCCAGCGGCCAGTGGAACCAATCTCACCGCGCTCAATGCTACTAACTTAGCGAGTGGCACGGTAGCAGATGCGCGATTATCAGCAAACGTCATGACGCTGACTGGAGCGCAGACGGTATCGGGATTGAAAACATTCACTCATTTCAGCGTATGGAGAAACGCACTCCAAGTATTTCAGCCGGACGCAGCGACTACAGATACCGCATTTAATAGTCATAGATGGGACGTTAATGGAGTCGGTAGGTGGAGTATGTCCGTTCGTGCCAGTACGTCGGATCACGAGTTTTGGATTTACAATCAAACATTGTTTCGGCCAGCTTTAATTTTGGAAACAGCCAGCAATAGTGTTCGCATCGGTCAAGGGGGATCGCTGAGATTTGAGGGCGCGACAGACGACGCCAATCGCACCACACTTACAGTAGTTGACCCAACAGCAGCAAGAACAATTACCCTACCAAACGCAACCGGAACTGTGGCATTACTCGACATTGCTCAGACATACAGCGCAATCAATACCTATACCGCAGGTGTTATCGTCGGCACTACCGGAGCAACCGTGCTGGGCGTGCGATCTAATAGCGCGTCATTGGATTTTGCATCTATTGCAGCAGGAGCAGAGGCGACTTTGACGATCACAGTTGCCGGAGCAGTCACTACTAACACGCCGTCTGTTGCTTTAGGGTGGTCTGCTGTTCTCCCTGATGGCATTATAGTCAAACAGGCTCACGTGAGTGCAGCGGACACCGTGTCAATTCGGGTCGCCAACGTTACCGCAGGGGCGATTGATCCAGCCGCCGTTACGTGCAGAGTGGTAGTTACACAATTCTAATATGTCAGAAGAAATCCCATTCACAATATCCCTTGCTTCTCCCGTGATAGTGCAAGAAGTCACCATTCAAACATCCGAGGTTTTTGCGCCGGAACTAGAATATCTTATCTTTGATCGGAAAAACAAAGAAATCGGACTAAAATTCACAGGAGTAGAAGCTAGAACTGTAATCAAAGGAGAGGCTTACGATACGATTTATTCGATTCTTGCCGTGCCATTTAAAGCAGCAATTGAAGCAACGTTAAATCCAGAATAAAAACCAACCATTTACTTTTTACCAAAATTTGATATAATAAAATATATACATTATGACACCAGAAATCGCACTCCAAATCCTTAACAACGCATCGTCTCTTGCAACACTTAATCGTGGCGACCACGAAAAAGTCCTAGAAGCCATTCAGGCTATTTCGACCTACCTTCAGGAAACTGAACAAAAAACCCCAAAGGTTGCAGCGAAAAAAGGTGAGTAAGAGTATATTTTTTTGCATTTCTCTAGTTGTATCAATCTTAATTGTTTGGTTCAGAACTAATGTTGCTTACGAATATTATTCTGCATTAAAATTAAGTGGCTTCAAGCCGCTAGATAAATACAAAAAAATAAAACAAGCCACAGGAATCTCACAAAACTTTTCGGAGTTTACCGCCTCGCAAAGCACGGGATTTTTCACAAAGCTAATTTCTTGCCCAACTTGTTTGGGCTTTTGGCTTTCAACAATCGTTTCAGCACTGTTTACCAGAACGCTTTGGAAAATCCCGCAAATTTTCGTAGGATCTTTATTAACGTATTATTCTCTTTTGTGCGTTATTAAAAATTCAAAATGAATAAAATATTCTTTGAGATTTTTCAGGCAAAAGACTCGTTTGAAAAAGAAAGAGATTCTTTTTTTGAATCTTTTCCTGAACTTTTGCCGATAAAAGAAACTTGTGAAGAATTAATCAACAAAGGATGTTCGTGTAACATGGGCAACAGATTGGTGGATGCTAATTTATCTATATCTGAATTGTTACATAGCAACCAAAACCACATTAACCAAAGACTATTGGACTTTTACGATTGCGAAAAATTAGATTTTTTCAACAAAGACTTGGTTGATATTTCCTCGTTCTGTAAAACAAACTAGAATGAACAAGTCTTTGGCTGTAATATTTTCTTTTTGCTTATTGCTTAATGCTTGTGTTTCAACAAAATACGTGGAAAAACAATCACCGGAGCTATCTGCTTCGGTTTATGCCGTGCAAGACAGCATTTGGAATGGTCGATTTGACCTTGCTGAATTTTACTCTGCTGAAACCACAAGATTAGTTGTTCCGCCGGACTCTACAAAAAGAATAAAAATAAAACCACTGATTTTAACTGAGCAATGAATAAATTAATTCTTATTATATCGGTGGCTATTTTTTCCTGCCAATTCGCTCAAACACAAAATATTGTTGTTCTGCCCGAGAGATTCAAAGAATCGCGTGTTTTAATAGTGAACTCTGTTGAGTTTCGCAAAGCAGTTAGTGACAACGAGGATCTTCGACAGCAGCTAGACGAAGAAATTGCCATTCGTCAAAAATTTTCAGTTGAAGTAGACAAACAAGTGGTCAAGAACAACGAGGTTCAGAACGAAATGGTTCTAAAAATAACAAGGTTAAACGAAACAATACTCAAAAAAGACAAAACAATCGTTGGTCAAGAACTTTCTATTCTTTGGCACCGCGTTGTAATTGCGGGCTTAACGCTGTCTATTGCGGCATACTTTTTTGCTAAGTTTTATTTTAGGCTACCAATTTAAAGCAAAAAAATATGTCAATTACACAAGAAGTTTTAATAAAGTTTCCAGAACAGTCGCTTGCTGCAAAATATCAAGAACGCGAAGTTTTACTAAATAAACCATTTAGAACTCCGGGTAAAAATAAGAAATTTGGAGTTTACACTAAGAATGAAAAAGGCAATGTTGTTTTGATTCGTTTTGGCGATCCTAATTTGTCGATTAAGCGCGACGACCCCACAAGAAGAAAAAGCTTTAGGGCTAGACACCGTTGCGATAGTGCGCCGCCTGATCGTTGGACCGCTCGTTATTGGAGTTGTTATCAATGGAGGGCTGGCGCAAAAGTTATTGGTTCTAATGACGAGAATTTGCCTTTGGAAGAAGAACTTTTTAAAAACTATGCCAAGCCTGAGCATTCACAAGAAATAATTGAAGAAGCGTGCGACTGCTGTGGAGATTAACGATTTATGGCTAATCTAATTAATTCTAGTTTGCGGCTCGCACTTGAATCAGCCATTGATTCGGTTCACGAAACATTTGCGCGGGATATTTTTTACTGGAAAACCCCGCAAGAAATTTATCTTACCGAGGATGTTAATTATAATCCTTTTTATGGCAAGCCGCCAGAGACTTTAGAAAGAATTAGCGAAAGTGGTGTTATGAAAGGCCGCGTGATGTATAACAAGGATCAAAAGCTAGAAGAATCGGTTAGAAGCACTGAAAAGCAACAAGTTCGAATTGATCAAGACAAGGGAGTTGTTAGAGTAAAATTAAGAAATCAAGACGCTGCGATAATGAAAGATGCGGTAAATATTAATTTTGATGGTTTTGATTTTGAAATTGATCGTTCGGTAAGGCCACACGGACTTTTTGATCCAAAATATAGAACGTTTTATTTGCAGGTTAAGAATTAGCCGCTTTGCTGTGAACTACCGCACCGTTCTTTTAAACTTACAAAAATCTAAAGTCATCTTTTTAGGATATAAACTCTCGACTTTTTGTTAAATTCCTGCTTCTCAGAACAGCTAACCAAATTTTCATCTGATGAACTCTGTTCTCCACAGGCTGTCACGGTAGAACTTACCGCCAAATTTTTTAAATTAATAGATGCGTTTAGGTCGCGATCTATTCTATTGTTGCATATCTTACATTCGAATATTCTATCTGATAGTTTCAATTCAGTGTTTTTCCACCCACAGCAGCTACAAAGTTTTGAGGATGCAAAAAACGTATCTGCAAAGATAACTTTTCTTCCGCTCCACTTGGCCTTGTATTCAACCTGACGGCGAAATTCATGAAGTCCAACGTCGCTGATAGCTTGAGCTAAACAATGATTTTTCACCATGTTGCTTACTTTTAAATCCTCTAACACTATCGTTTTGTTCTCACGAATAATTTTAATGGTGATTTTATGTAAGCAGTCTTTGCGAATATTTGATATGTGATTGTGTAATTTTGCTAATTTTTGTTTTGCTTTTCCATAGTTTTTACTTCCTTTTTGCTTTTTTGATAATTGTCTCTGTCTGCTTTTTAATTTTTTAAGGTTTGATTTTAACGCTCTAGGATTTTCGTAAGTTGTTCCGTCTGAACAAGTAGCCAAAACTTTAATTCCCAAATCAATTCCTATTACGTCATTAGTTGTGCCCATAGGCTCTTTGTCGGGCGCTTCTACCTGAACCGATACAAACCACCTACCTGCTTTCTTAGATACGGTAGCAGAAAAAATTTTATAATCAGTCGGGATATAATCTTTCTCAGCTAATTTTAGCTTACCGATTCGCGGCAATTTAATACATCCAGATTCAACTGAAATCACACCATCTAGCCTAAAAGATTGTTTGTCGTTTTTTTTGGATTTGAATTTCGGGAATCCTTTCTTACCTTTAACTTTTTTCTTACAACGAGTAAAGAAATTTTGAAATGCTCTATCGCAATCTCTTAATGCATTTTGTGGACTTGTTTTTGAAGAAAGATACATCCAAGGAATATCAGTTTTCTTTAACTTATTTAATTCTTTATGTAAATCTATTGCGCTTGGAATTTTTTCTTTCTTATCAAAGGCTTCTTTCTTTTTTTCTAGTGCAAAATTATATGCCCAGCGCGCACAGCCCAAAGATTGCACCAATAAGCTGCTTTGCTTATTATTCACAATTAGCTGAGTTTTATATGCGCGTAAAATCATTTTAACTTTCTTTAGATATTTTAGATTATCGGGTAGCAGTTGCCAACCCTAGTGTAAGCGGGCGGGTTTCAGTAATGTCGCACAACTGAGTCAGCGGGTTAAAAATATTAACTTCAACTGATTTTTTAACATCAAATTTAAAGAGATCTTCCGACGCAATAGCGGCGTTATAAATCCATTTAGCTTCACAGAATGCCTGATTCAAAGAATTTTCTTTTGCTTGCGAAAGTTTACTTTTATCAATTTTCAACTCGAAAACCACGCATTCCATGTTTTGCCTACGATTTTTTGTAGACAAAAGGGTGTACTTAATTTGCTCGTTTTTTGTCATTAAACCTTTCTCTGATCTTCAATGTGTTTTTTAACAACCTCTAAAGAGCCTTATATTATATATTACAGAAAAACTTTTGTTTAGGCTTTCTTTTTGATTCTTTCTGTAAAATAGATCTATAATGCCAGATAGAATTCCAACGCAAACTTTTTCTGGGCTTGATTCTAGAGATTTAAGTTCTAATAGCCAAATACTGCATAAGGATGGCTTGGGATTTGCTCGCGGGAATGCTTTGAGTTTGCCGATTTCCACGGCAGCACAATCAGCTTTAAATCTCAAGGCCAACGATAGCGAAGTGCTAAAGCTTTCTGGTGCTCAGAGTGTTGGAGACATAAAGACTTTTACCAGTATCCCCGTTCTCCCTGCATCCGATCCTACCTCCAACAATCAGGCTGCGAGAAAAGCTTACGTGGATGCTGCCATCAGCAATCTGGTCAATGCGTCTCCTGCTGCGTTGGACACCCTGAATGAACTGGCTGCGGCACTGGGAAATGACGCCAATTTTGCCACGACCATCACAAATGCTCTGAGTCTCAAAGCTCCGTTGAATTCCCCCGCGTTTACCGGGGTTTCCACCGCTCCCACGGCAGCGGTGGACACTGACACTACGCAACTCGCTACCACGGCGTTTGCAAAAAAAGAGGCCGACGACGCACAAGCAGCAGCTATCGCGGCGAGTGTGCCAACCGCACGCACGCTCACTGCAGCGGGCCTCGTGACCGGAGGTGGTAATCTCACCACAGACCGCACAATCACGGTCACGGAATCCGCCGATGCCGCCGTGCTCAATGAGACTGTATCGACCACTGCCGTCACCCCCCGCCGCTGGTGGCAGCGTCTTGCTTTTTGGCTCGCAGATACCACGGCCAAAACCATCGCGGGACCGCTCACGCTGCTCAGCAATCTCACGGTCAACGGCAGCGACATCCGGTTGCCGAGCGGTGGCGCGGCGTTTGTCGATGGGGCATCGGTGGCGACGAGGGATCGAGGCGATGCACGTTTTTTTGCAATGGTCGCACAATTTGAGGAGGGCGCGGCGACTGTATCCATCGGGGCAGTCCCAACAGGCGGTCCGCTCGTGTGGACTTGGACTATCCCCGATGGGTATCGCGGCATGATCGTAGATATTATCGGCGGAGGCGGGGGAGGCGGTGCAGGTCGGCGCGGTGCCGCTGACTCGAATCGGTTCGGCGGCGGTGGTGGTGGGGCCGGTGCCTGGAATCGCATGACTGTCGAGATCGGCACGTTAGCCTCCCGGACCATCACAATCACGCTAGGGGCAGGTGGCGAGGGGGGAATTGCGACCGCAACTGACGACACGAACGGCGCACCGGGAACGGGTAATAACTCAACGCTTATATCGATTGGAGCAGCCCTATTGCTGCACGCCTATGGTGGGTTAGCCGCGAGCGCAGGGGGCACGAATGTCAACGGATTGGGCGCTAACGCCGCAAGCGGGTCGATGTTCCTGCGTCGGCAAGGAGATAATGGCACAACAGCCGCCGCTGGCAGCGGGTCTTTTGACTTCCAAGGAATTACTGGCGGAGCTGGCGGAGCTGGGCTATCGGCCACAAACACGCCCGCGAAGGGGGGCCAGGGCTCCGTTGCCATGAAGGCAATGTATCCGCAGATTTCCAACTGGATCGCTGCTCCGGGTTTAGCTCCGGGCGGTAATGCTCCTACAGCGGGCATTGCGATTATCCAAGGAGGTATGCACGCGGGACAGGGTGGGGGATCGGGCGCGAGTAACGTGGGAGGCACAGGCGGCGATGGTGGCGATGGTCGTCGCGGAGGAGGCGGAGGCGGCGGAGGCGCATCTCAGAATGGGTTTGCATCAGGTGCAGGCGGAGCAGGCGGAGCCGGATTCGTCCGAATAATTTGCTATTGATTTTATGACAACTATCCAAAGCATAGATTTCCTACCACCCGCAACGGCGGAACTCCACATCCTGCGCATCGTCGGAGACGTGCCATATCGCCCTACGCTCCCGCTCGCTCTCGGATCACTACCAGCAGAGGCACAAGCGGTCATTGCTGCTGCCGTGACATTTCTCTCGTCGCATCTGCCCGAGGGATATGTGCCAGATCGCATCCCGCTCGCGCGAATCTCGGGAGGCCGCCCCGCAGTCTGGAGCACCCCGCTCCCCGAGGATGATGCCGAGACATTCATCCCCGTGCAAATCACTCCTGCATCAGATGACATTTTAGGATCAGTGTTAGGCGTCCATCCCGAGCGCGGACCACTAGCCATCCCGCAAGGTCAAATCATCCTGCCGCCCGAGTTTCGCATCCCGCTGTTGCAAGTGTGGGCTGCCGTCGAGACAACCTTAAATCCATCATGACCATCACCAGAACCATCACAGTGACCCTAACCGCCGAAGAGGCCCAAGACTTTGCCACAAACGAACTTGGCTACAAAGCCTTGCTCGAACGAACCATTACCGTTGTGGACGTAGAAGCCACCGAGGAAGCCCCGGCAACCACGCATTTCGAGCAAGAGGAATATGAGAATCCTGTAAGTGTTGATCAAGCAGTCACGGCAGCAGTAGATGCTGTGCTGAGTGGTACTGTAAACACGATGCTCGCTGCCTACAAGGAGCGGAAACAAATCGAAGCGGTGGCAGAAGTGCAGATTGCGCTTGAAGGGGCAAGGACAAAAGCCATAGAGGCACTAACGGCACGGCAAAACGAAGTAGTGAAAATATCCTCTTAGCGGCCAAAATAAACTTTTTATTTAAATCCACTGTAAAATTAAATTATAATGCACCTAAAAACTCCTCAGAAAATAAAATTTTATTCAACTGCCCGCGCTGTAGTGCCTGAGAATTACGATAGGTTCTTGTCAAAAGCCTCGTTAAATAATCTAAAAGAAGTTTTCGGCGCAGAATTTAATCCCGATCAGCCTGACTTGTTATATGCCGTGGCGAATATTGCTGTGGCAAACCTAGCAAATAAAAAGCACGATCTTATAATGGGTAATGAAGCCGTGGCAATTTACCAAAATTTCATAAACAAGCCTGTGAATATCGAACACGACCGCGAACGTGTTTGTGGCTCAATAACCCACGCCGCTCTTTCTAGTTATCCCGACAGCATTATTGCTAGTGCCGAAACGTTAGGTGAAAATCCAATGTATCCATTCAACATTGTTTTGGGCTTTGTTATTTGGAGGCGTTCTAATCCAAAGCTTGCAGACTTAATTATTGAAGCCAGCGATCCTCTTAGCGAAAAATACGGGATGATTAGCACAAGCTGGGAATTAGAATTTGATGAGTATGAGATTTTAAGTGGAGATAGAGAAGCCTCGCGGGGCACAATTGTTTCTGACGATGTAGAAATCGAAGCAATGACCAAACACCTAAAGGCTTATAAAGGCTCGGGCTTTGATAAAAATGACCAGCCATTATATCGCATTGTTAAAGGAAACCTTATTCCTTTAGGCATTGGTATTACAACCTCTCCAGCCGGAGACGTAAAAGGAATCTTAGCTTTTGATAATCAATCAGCTATGGACGATGAGACTTTAGATAGGTTCATTGGCGAGCTACAATCTAGCGAACAAGAAAAAACTGTAAAACAAGATATAATTAAAAAAGAATTATCTATGAAGATCAAAAACATTAAAGACATCTGTGTGGAAAATTGGGATAAGATCGAAGCGTCGGCTGTCAGCGAATTTATCGAAACCAAGCTTTCTGAAAAAGACCTAGAGTGGAAAGCTCAGGTTGAGGCCGAAACCGCCGCTAAAGCTGCTGAGATTACCAAAGCCGCTGAAATTGCCGCTAATCTTGAGTCTGCAACTGCTGAACTATCAACCATTAAAGCTGAGATTGCTGAGATTCGCGCAAATCAGGCCGAACAAGCACTTGCTGTTAAATTCAGCGAGCGTATGAGTCTTTTAGAAGATTCTTATGAGCTTGGTGAAGCAGAACGCTCTATTGTTGCTAAATCTATCCGCGAACTTGACGACGAGGCATTTGCTTCTTGGTCTGGTGACTTTGCGGTTCTTGCAAAAGAAAAAAGCAAAGAAGCCATTGCCGCTAAGGCCGCTGAGATTATCAAAGCATCCGAAGATGCTGAAAAGCTTGCTAACGAAAAAATCGAAGCTGATCGCATTGCAGCCGAAAAAGAAAAAGAAGTTGCTTCGGCAAGTGACGATTCGCAAAAGAGCGAGTCTGTTCTTGACCAAATTGCTTCGAAAGTTTCTGCGATTTCTCTAGCTTCTGCAAATAGTGCAGAGCTTTTTGAAAAATATCGCAACGCCTTTGACAAGAAAGATCTTAGCCTTAAAGTTATTGGCTAACAACAAGATATACCTAGTCAATAAAAAAACTGTAAAATAAAGTTAGATAAAATAATATACCTATGAACCTTAAACCCTTCCGTGATTATTCTGAGCATGAAGTAGTGAATTTCTTTTCGCTAAACAGTGCTAGTGGTGACAAAGGCAGTGCTGTGTCTCTCGTCGCTACGACTGGCACCAAAACTGCCGCAGCGTGGGACGTTAACTCAAGCCTTTCGATTTCGAATGGTTCGTTTTCTTTTCGTTCCGCTAACCCTCGCAAAATTAGACTCTCTACCGTTGCCGATACCCCTAGTCAGGTCTTGGGCGTTATGGTTTACGATGTTCGCGAGTTCGATGAAAATGGCCAAAAGTTGATTTTTCAACCCGGCTACAAACGTGCTGAAATGTGTGTTGTAACCAGCGGAGAATCCGTTCCGGTTGTTTCCCGTGGTATCTTGGAAATCGCAGGATTTTCTGGTGTTGCTGGCGCAGGTGTTGGTGCTTATGTTGGTCTTAATGGAGACATTGCCGCTTCGGCTGTTTCTTCCGGCCTTGGTCCTCTTGTGGGCAAGTTCCTTTCAACTAGCGGTGCAGATGGATACGCTCTCATCAAAATCAGCCTCTAATATTTAAAGCTTAAATTAAAAACAGAAAAATCTAAATAAAATGAAATTCAAATTAGAAAAAACAGATAAGAGTGTAGAGCTAATCAAGTTGATGGGTTCGAAGAATCGCGCTGAAGCTTATGCTGCTCAAGAAATTTTTGCAGAATTTGTTACTCCGGTTATCGAAGAAGTTATGTCTCAAGCAGATACGACTGTTGGCGTTTACCAAGAAGTCACTATTGGCGAAAATGAGCCAGCATCCCTTCCTTATGACCTTTTCGAAGGCGACGGAGAAGACACTGTTCGCGTTTGGTCGCAAGCCATCGCTGGCGGACTTCCTTCGAGCTTAGTCACTGGTCAAAAAGAGCTTAAGTTCGACACTATCACTTTGAACAGTGCGGTTTCCTTCCTCAAGAAGTATGCTCGCGCTGGTCGTCTTGATGTGGTCTCTAAAGGACTTGAGAGAATGGCTAACGAAATTCTTTTCAAAAGAATCACTAACGAGTGGCTCGTTCTTCTCTACGCTGTTGCTCAGGCTAACACAAATGGCCTTTCGCACGTAATTGCTTCGACTGCCGCTGGGCGTTTTCAGCTTGACGATCTTAATCGCTTGTTGGTTCGTGCTAAACGCATTAACACTGCTTGGACTGGTGGAACTCCCGCTGGATTCTTGAGCCGTGGAGTAACCGATGTCTTTCTTTCTCCCGAGAGAATGTCTGATGTTCGTGCCTTTGCTTATCAGGGAATGAATACGACCGCTACGGCTGGAACGATTCCTCTTCCTGACCCCGTTCGTGATGAGATCTTCAAAGCCGCTGGCTCGCAGTCTCTCTTCAACGTGAATATCCAAGAACTCAATGAGTTTGGTCCCGGCCAAGCATACAACCTCTTGTTCGACGCAGCTTTCGCTGGATCTTTTAACGGTGCAACCGCTGACTTGATTGTTGGTGTGGATCGCACTCGTGACTTTGCATTCCGCCCAGTTATCGTTGGAGAAGGTGGAGCCGGATTGACGATTGAGGCTGACGATCAGTTCGTTAAGCGCACTCAGAAAATCGGATTCTTCACGGAAATCGAAACTGGTGCTCTTGTTGCTGATGCTCGTCCTTTGACAGCAGTTACAGTCGCAGCAGCTTAATAGTAGTAAATATAACCAAGAAACCGTCATCTTTCATCGGATGGCGGTTTTTTGCGTTCGCGAATAATAAACGAACTGTAAAATAATAGTAAAACAAAAATTATGGAAAAAGTGATTAGAAAAACAAGGAAGAAAAAGGAACAGGTTACGGCAACTAAGGTTGTGCCAACTCAAATCAATAATGATGATCCAGTAATCCGCAAGCCTCGGACCATTAACGAAGTATTGGGTATTGGCCTAAACAGCAAATACAAACAAACCGAAGTTGAAGATTACGAAATTGCTCTTAAAAACATGGGCAAAACCGACCTGCAATCTCACGCAGCTAGTGTGGGAATCAGTCCGGTATATGAAAAAAGCTTGTTGATTCGCCTGTTAATTCAAGAATATGTTCGCGTGAACTCTGCTTATTACGGCGTCAGAGAAGTAATTAATCAGGCGCAAAAACCGCCATCGTCAATTGAAAATATTCTAAAACACGCTCGTTAAATATATGACTCTTGCAAACTTAGCCATTCAAATACGCACAGATCTTGGCACGCCAGTTGATCTTACCTTGGATTATGTTCAGGGCTGGCTAGAAAACAATTTAGGCACGTTAAACACCTTACTTGACTTAACCATTGGGCTAGACGACGGCTCTGAGGCCGATCCTGAACTATTGGATTGGCAAGCGGCGGTTTATACACAAGCATTTATTTGTTTTTATTATAGTAAGTTGTCGCGTAGTTTTTTAGGCACAAACGCTTATGATGCTTTGGATTGGACTGAGGTTAAAGAAGGCGATACTGTTATTAAGCGCAGATCTAAGATTGATTCGGCTAAGGCTTATCGTGAGCTAGAAAAAGATTGCAGGGAAAACCTAAAAGAACTTGCCGACCTAGCCAATATGAACAATGCTGTGCCGCGAAGCCTTGGAAGTTTTCACTGTTTGGAAAGATACGAAAGAATTCGACTCGGAGTATAAAATCTATGGCTGCTTTTAGGTTTGATGAATCTGCAATATTTGCCAAGGTCAACAAGGCCGCTGCTGACAAATCATACCCTCGTGCACAAATGTTGGCTAGGGAAATATATATGGTTGAAAAGCAAAGACTAATCGAAGACTTTGAAAGCCATCCAGTTACCGAAGAATTAGTAGATCACACAAATAATAGTAGATACTTGGATGGCGCAAGAGGAACGCTTTTTGGTTTTATTGGATTTGAAGCGTCTTCTGATCCTATACAAAAAGTCACTAATGCTTTAGAAGCAATTGATATGCCAACGAATCCAAGGCAAAAAAGATTTAAAAACATAATCCAATTTGTATTCCCAATCATAAATGTTCCTTCGGAAAGTGACTACGGTAAAATTGCTCCTTTTGAGGGATGGGGTGCAGGATCGTGGATTCACGGCATAGAAAAAGGAATCGCTGGCTTGGTCAGCTATCTTGCTGGTAGTGATGAACTTAACAGCAAATATAGTAGGTCTGGAGAGGGATTTCAGGCAAAAACCTTTAGGGGTAAAACCGCATCGGTAAACCCCGGCAAAAGATTTAGGACCACTTCTTACTTGTCTGCTATGCTAAGAAGATTTAGGTCGAGGTTTTCTTCTACACAAAATTAAATTAAATGAGTTTTCTTCAACAAATGGACACGAGTTTTCTATTATACCTAGAAAACCAATTGCTTCAAGCAGGATTTTATTCTAATTATTCTGGCGAGCTATTCGCAATTAAAAATAATCGCGCATCGCCAAAGTCAACTTGGGCATCGAATCAAGGAGGCTTTGTTTATGATTCTTCTATTTCTGGAGCAAGTGTGCCGCCGCAAATAGTTTCTAATGGTGTGCCGTTGCTATCTGGTCAAAGCGGACTATCTGTTGACTATTTAAACGGAAGAATTAGTTCAAGTATGTCTGGAACGTCACCAATTAGCGGACAATTTTCGTTTAGAAAGATGCCTGTTTATATTGTTCCTGAAGTATCAAAAGACTTGGTGTTTCAAACGCGTTGGAGAGGTAAACTTGGCGAGTGGGAAGTGCCAGAAAAAGGATTGGCCATGAACGAAAGAGTTGCTCCGTGTATCTTTTTGACGTTTACTCATTCTGTAAACGAGCCGTTTCAGTTAGGCGGCATGGACGAAACAATAAGAACGGCTAGGGCTGTTATTTTAACCGATAATGGTTCAGACCTAACAACTGTTGAAGAAATATTTACCGATATGGCACGTAGAAACTTCATGGTGATTAATCAGCCGTTTGGTTTTGGAAATGATTTTAGAAATGGCGTGTTTAATTATAGCTCTATGGTCGAAGAAACCTTTAGTTACTCTAGGATGGTCAACATTCAAGAATCTTATTTTAATCGCTTTGGTACTGCCGCAGAAGCCAATTTCAATAGAAACGCTGTATTAGGCTTTGCCGAAGTAGTTATGTCTATACCAAGAATGACAAGAGAACAGAGAATTTACGACAACCCATTCTTGACAATCGAAGATCCTTTCTTATCCCTTGGCTAATGAAACTAATTAATCACCAAAACTTAGGGCTGTATATCAGTTCTGCGGCAACATCTGGAACACTTTCTCCGGTTGTGCTTAATGGTGTGCAATCAGTAGATATTTCAGCGGGGGTTTCTATGGAACCTGTAAGGGGGTTGGGTTCTATTGGCAGAAAGCTCGTGCAAAACGAATTCTCTCCAATCAACCTGTCTGCTTCTTATTTTGTTACAAACTTTAATAATGAAAGTTTACTAGGTTTTAATTTTGGTCTATCAACAATATGGGCGCAGAACTTCATGAACCTTTCTGCTGATAATAAGAATTTCTACCTGTTGGTATCAGACGGCAGTTTTGACTTGGTTAACGCTAGTCCGGCCAACACCAAAAGTTTGGCTTTTGGAAGCTGTAGCATTACACAGTATGCCTTAAATGTCGAAGTAGGACAACCATTGCTTGCAAATTTTTCTTACGAGTGTTTAAACTTGGTCGGACAGCCAAATTCTTCTGGTATTAATCCTGCTATTAATTTCAGCTTAGACCGAAGAGCTTCTAATGGTTGGGACGTAACGGATTTTTCGCAGCCTAATTTGCAAGTAATTCGATCTTATAATATTACTGTTACTTTTACGAATAATGTTACTGGACAAACGTATACTGAACTAGCCGCGCAAAACTTTTCAATATCATTGGATCTACAAAGACAGCCTAGAAAACTATGGGGTAGAAAATATCCAAAAGACAGATTAATCACCTTGCCTTCTGAAGTTGCAATTTCTGTTGAGATAATTGCGCCAGCGAATCCCGTATCCACAACAATCTTTGATACCCTAGCTAATGATATTTCATCCTCTTGGTGTGATACTTCTAATTGGACAATGGACATAGAAATGGTTGCGGGCTGCGGCGAAGGCTCTGGAACAGTAGTTTGGTCGTTAAGTGGCTTGTCTTTAGAATCCCAAGACTTTTCTGGAGGCGTTAACGATAGGTCTTCAGCTACGCTAAATTGGACGGGGGACTTATCTAAAATATCTTCTCCACGGTTATCTGGCTAAACTTTTACCCACAATAAGGAACAAACAAAATGATTAAAAAGCTTATAGGATTTACTCGTCAAATTACTTTTTGGTTTAGGCCGGGAAAAGTTCCGCCTTCTAGCGAGGGCACAGCTTTTGAAGGGCTTGATGGAGAAATAAACCACTTTAGAAGCAGAAAGTTTGCTGTTGCGTTTTCCTCTGTTTTGATATTGGCGTTTTTTTATTTTTCCAGTGCAACTATTTTAATTTTTTTAGTGCCACCCGATGCTTCGGATCTAATAATGGGTTTTGTAGAACTATTTTCCAGAACCATAGAAATATTGTCTTTAATTGTAATCTTTTATACGTCTGCACAGGCCGCTGTTGATTTTGGCAATAAAAGCCGTGTTACTAAAGAGTTTGACAGAATATCTAACGAAGAAAGGTATGGCAACAAAGATGATTGTTCTATACCGCCGCCTTCTGGACGAGCCGATTTTGAAGAGCGATAACTCTACTGTAAAATAATGTTGATGATAAATCAAATTTTAGAGCTAGGTAGCCGTGGAATAGCAACAAAAGAATGGCAAGAAATTTTGCGCAAATTAGGCCATTCTAACGTTATTGCTAATGGGGTCTTTGGTGCTTATACTGATGCAGCGACTAGAGCCGTGCAAAAATCTAAATCGTTGAAGGTTGACGGAGTGGTTGGCGACAAAACGTGGGGTGCATTTAAACGCGAATCGTCTGTGATTCCAATGGCGAATCCTTGGGATCGTTATGATTGGACGCCTTTGCACAATTGGGAAACTGGCGGAAAACTTTATTACGAAAAATTTATTTCTGGAATAACTTGGCCGGGTGGTCAGTCAGGTCCGACCGGAGGAATTGGAATTGACTATGGATACCTTAGTAATAGCGAGTTTGACCAATACATAGCTAAACATTTTTCTGCGGCAAATGCGGTTAGACTTAAATCCACGGTGGGAAAAAACAAAGGCGTGCCTGGCAAAGCCGTAGCAAACTCGCTTAGGGACATTAAAATGCCTTGGAACTCTGCCATTCGGGCGTTTAACGAATGGACCCTTCCTAAGTTTTGGCGAATGACCGTGGCTATTTATCCTGAGCTTGCGGTACTGTGTGCCCCTGCCGTAGTTGCCTTAGTGGGATTAGTTTACAACAGAGGAAATCGAACTTCTGGATCTAGTCGGGTGGAAATGGCAAGAATTGCACCGCTAGTTGCACAAAAGGATTATCAAGGCATTGCTAGACAAATAAGAAGCATGAAACGCATTTGGGTTGGAAAAAAATTAGATGGCTTATTATTGCGAAGAGAAGCCGAAGCTAAAATGGTAGAATCCTGCAAATAACTGTAAAATAACATAGAATCTTTAATAAAAAAATATTATGCCTAGAAACCGCAATCTCTATCAATCTAACGCTCTTTTTGTAGGGCCATCCCCTGCTTCTGGACAGTTTTTCTCTAGTGGCAATTCAGGAGCTAATCTCGTTTTACAGCTGCATCGTGTTCAAACAAACAGCTTTGATTTCAATGTTGCTCGTGAAGACACTTTTCAGTTCTCCCAACTTGCTGCACTTAGCAAAGAAATTATTGAGCCGCCTACTGTTAACTACAACTTTAGTTATCTTGTAACCAATGTTTACAACGAAGTAGCACTTGGTATGGCACTTGCTCCTTCTGGTCTTATTTCTAAGTTCCTAACAAAAGAAGCTGATGAAAAAAACTACTTTACTATTACTGCTCCAGAAGGTTTTGACGCAGCTAATTACGTTGGCTCTTCTGGCGACTTTAAAACAGTGGGTGTTTCTAATGGTGCTATTAATTCTTATGCTGTTGAAGCTGCTGTTGGCGGTCTTCCTACTGCAACCGTTGGCGTTGAAGGATTAAACTTTGTTATTTATCAAGGTGTTTCGGGCGTTGGTCCGGCCATTAATCCTTCGAACGGAGCAAGAATTGCTTCTAATAACTTCCTTATCCCTCCTACTCAGAGCGGTCTTGCTGGTCAAGTTCCTACCTTGCGTCCCGGCGATGTAGAACTAAACCTTGGATTGGTTGGAGTTGGAGTTGACCTTGTTCAAGCTAACATTCAAAGCGTTAACTTTTCTGTTGATCTTTCTCGTGAATCTTTGCAGAGACTTGGTTCGCGCTTTGCCTTTGCAAAAGAAATTACCGTTCCAATTAATGCTACTATGAGCGTTAATGCTAACGTTTCTGATTTAACGACTGGTTCGTTGTCGGATGTGTTTTGTAACGATCAGTCTTACGATCTTACTGTTAATCTTCGCAAGCCTTCTTGTTCGGGTTCTGGTCCTGTTGCTTATTCGATCACGATGAAAAACGCTAAGTTGGATAGCCAAAGCTTTTCTCAGGATGTCGGTAACACTGCTGGTATGTCTGTTGATCTTACGTTTACGGCTTCGGTTGGTGGTGCTGGCGATCAGGTTAATGGCCTGTTCCTTTCAGGACTATTGGTGTAACGCAAAACTAAACTCTCAGAAAAGCCGAACTGTTTTTGAACAAGTTCGGCTTTTTTGCGTTATGGCATAAAAAAAACTGTAAAAATCTTATGAGTAGCTTGCTGCTCTTGAAAAAGGAATAATTTATGAGTCTAAAGGTAGAAGGTCCAAAAGTGCGAGAAATTGCGTTGTTTCACATAGCGCGAACAATTACAAATTTATTTAAGAAGTTTTTATTTCTTCTTGAAGATTTGCGCGAAGAGCACAACACATTTACGCTAAAAGTAAAAAAGCTAATTCCAAATGAAAAGCTGGCTGAATTTGAAGCCGCTGAATACTTTGACGACCGAAAATTTTCATATCTTAGGAAAAAGATTTTAGATTCAGGAAACGAAGCCAAAAAAGAAGTAGAAGCTAGTTTGGACAATGTTTTAAACAAAGAATAAGGAAAAAAAATGAAAGCAAAAAACACAAGAATTAACGGCAGGGTCTCGCTAGAGAACTTGGTCAATGATCGTTCGCAAATGCAGTCTGTTAAAGGCAAGCTGCTTTATCATGGACTAGAAGATGGAGCAAAATATTCCGATCTGTTTGCCTCGGCCTTTTTAAGCAAATATGCTACGTGGACGGAATACGAAAAAAGAGCATTTGTAAAAAATGCCGCTGGACTAAAATCCGCAGAGTTGCGCGAAAAAATCGAAGCAGCGTTATTGGAATTTGCAATAAACTAATATTATGAAAACAATTTACACTTTTCCAGTAGAGAAAAAACTCAAAGACGCTCAAGGCGTGGAAACCAGCATTACGCATACTTTTGCAATTAAGCGGCCAACTCGCTCAGAATACGAAGAGGCGGACGAGGTTTATGGCGCAGAGAGCTATCGTTGCGTTCGCGCAGGAATGCCTACAAATGCCATGCTGGCTCGTCAATATGGGGATGATGGTGGATTCCTAACAAAAGAAGGCAAGAAAGACTACTTGGATATTCAAGTTAAGTTTTTAGAATTAAGAAATGAATATCAGCGTCTTTCTTTGGCGATTAAACGATCTGATGATCCCGACAAGTTAAAAGAAAAAATCAGAGAGGTTGAAGAAGGCCTTATTTCTACCCGCGACAAAATGCAAGACTTTGAATCGTTAGAGTCAGCAGTTTTTGAAAAAACAGCAGACACCAAGGCTCGTAACAAAACAATTCTCTGGTGGGTCACTCAGCTTTCTCACGAAAGAAATGACGAGACTGGAGAATGGAATCCGGTATTTAGTCAAAAAGATTTCCAAGGCAAACTTGGTAGGTATGATGAGATTTTAGAATCAGAGGACGAGTTTTTACAATTGGTGGTTCAGAAGCTAGGGTTTTTTATTACTCTTTGGGCGCTTAATAAAGCCGCTGAACCCGGAGACTTTGATTTGTATAACGAAGAAGTGTCGCTAAAAGATGATGAAAAGGAAAATAATGATGAACAGACAGCTAACTGACCATAAGCTTAATGGCTTAAACGACGCTTTGAAAATCGAAGTGTTGGATGAAGCAGGACATGGCGGAGCAAGCCACAACTATATGATTAGTTGCGATGGTGGCGCGGTGCCTGTTCACATAGCCTTTCAAAATGGACCGATTCAAGACCACGGCGTAAATGGAATTAGCAACGAAGCTTTAATCGCTATCGTTATTGACAGGCTCAGGGGTTTTCAATCTGGAAAATTTGCTTGCAGAGATAACGATAATGCTTTGGCTAGGTTAGAAGAGTCGTTGGCTTGGTTGCAGAAAAGAACTAGAGAGCGAGTTGCTAAGGGTGTGGAGGGCACTTCAAACGCATAAGGTGTGTCAGAACAACAAAACAGCGACAACCTGCAATTTGCTTTCTCAGAAATCTTAGATGGCAAAACGCAAGCCGTTGTTCTAAACAAGCCTTGCTGGATAAAACATTTTAATCATTTTGATCTTGCAAAAATAGAAAGATTAAAATCAATTGAAACTAAAAAGCTAAAAGACAGAGGCGTTCCCGACCAAAAGGATCGCCTTGTTTTTTTAAATGAACAGGGCTTTTGGACAAGCGAGGACGAATCTAAACACAGGGACCAAGGCTCTCTAGTTAGCGGACTTAAAAAAAATCGCAGACAATACCAAGTAACTCGTAGAGATAGAGAGTCGTATCAAACAACCTTGGATGCCGCAAAACTAGAACTCAAAAGGCTAGATCTAATTCGCACGAATCTTTTGGGCAGTCACCTAGAATCCTTTGTTGAAAGAAAAATAAACGAAGCGTGGATGTTTCATAGTTTGTATTCTGATGTAGAACTAACCCAAAAGCTTTGGTCTGAAGAAGATTACGATTATTTGTCTCCAAGAGAGTTAGATCAGTCTACAGTTGATTTTTGCGGGCCAACGCTTTTATTTTCAGAGCTTAATATTAAAAGAATTGCTTTGGCGGGGTTCTTTCAAAATATCTTTTTCTTGGCAAATTCTTGTTATGAGTTTTACGGCAAACCTGTGTGCTCATTGACCTTTTACCAAAGTAATTTGGCAAGTTACGGCGGATATTACAAAAGAACATTAGAGAATATGGACTCTAAGCATTTAGACGAAGAAACACTAAGAGATCCTGAAAAGTTCGAAGATTGGATTAGCGGAACGAGCCGTGCCGCAGAAATGAATAAAAACATGTCGGGCACAGAAAAAGAAGGAGCGTTTGTTTCTATGGTTAATGCTGAAAAAGAAGACTATAAAAAGCTCGGCATGGAAATTGAAAAAGATGAACTTGGAAGCCTTTTAAAAGGTCGCAACGAAGTTCAGTTGGCCGACTTGGTGGCTGAAGGCTTCTTTTAAACACCTAGCTGTAAAACATAGTAGTTAAAAGGATAACGGACTTATAAATGCCTAGAAATGACGCGACAGTAATAGTTGGTGCAGATACAAGCTTGGCAGAACGCCAGCTTAAGCAACTGCTTGCTCGTGCAAATTCCTCAAAGACCGCAAGGGTTAATGTTGATAGTTCGGGAATAACTCGTGCTACAGCCAACTTGGGTTCGTTTGAAAAGGCTCTTGATAACGTCGGAACGAGAATTTTCGCCTTTGGTGCTGCGTTTGCAGCCGTGCAAGCAATTAATAATTCTTTTCGCGCTTTGGTTTCAACAACTATTGCTGTTGAGAAAAGCATTGCTGATATTCAAGTGGTGCTTCAAGCTCCGGTTAAAGAACTCGAAAAGTTTCAAGCTGGACTTTTTGACGTAGCAAGAAATACTGGTCAAACATTTGATTCGGTATCTAAGGCCGCTGCGGAATTTGCCCGTCAAGGTCTTGGTATTGAGGAAACCTTAAAAAGAACTAATGATGCTTTTATTCTTACTCGTTTGTCTGGACTTGATTTCAGCAAATCAGTAGAATCAATTACTGCAATTATTAATTCTTTTAATAAAGAAGCTCTTGACTCAACAGAAATTGTTAACCGCCTCGCTAATGTTGACGCTGCCTTTGCCGTTAGTTCGGCAGATTTATCAAACGCTCTTGCGCGTGTTGGTAATTCAGCACAAGACGCTGGCGTAGAGTTTAATGAGCTTATTTCGCTTGTTGCAGCTTTGCAGCAAAGAACCGCTCGTGGTGGCGCTGTGATTGGAAACAGCTTAAAAACAATTTTCACTCGTTTGCAGCGTAGTGGTGTGAGAGAGCAGCTAGAGGGACTTGGCGTTGCAACTCAGTTTGAAGACGGCGGATTTCGCGGCCAAATTGATGTATTAGCCGATCTTTCTAATGCTTATGATACGTTGGGTGACGCACAAAAGGCACAGATTTCTGAGCTTGTTGGTGGTGTTTTCCAGATTAACCAGTTAAAGGCATTAGTCGCTGACTTGGGCGGTAGTTTTTCTATTTACGAACAAGCGCTAAAAACAGCCAATGCTACTACCGATGAGGCTATTCAACGTAACGAGGCATTGAATGTCACCCTTGCTGCGCTAATCAACGCTAGTGGGCAAAACATAACCGAACTATTGGCCAAGATTGGCAGCATCACTGTTGATCCAATCATAAGAGACATTCTTTCGGCTTTTAATGGTATTTTTGATTCTTTTAGTGGCGACGAAGGAAATAAAATTGGAATTAAATTAGGCGAATCCTTGCTTGGTGGATTAAGAACTGTTATTGGTGGGCAGGGAACTGTAGCTGTGATTCTTGCGGTTTTAATAAAATTTGGAGCACAGTTTGGCTCTTTGGTTTCAAAGTCTGTGGCTAGTTTGCTTTCTATTGACGCAAGTTCGCAGCAAATCAAAAGAACTCACCAGCAGATAACTGACATAGCTAATTCAACAAATGGCGCATATCGTTTGCAGCTTGCTAGTCTTAGCGGCATTGAAGCAAAATATGCTGCTATCGTTAGGCTTTCTCAACAAGTTGGACCTGCGGCTTTGTTGGGTGGTGGTGCGGCTCGCGCAGCAGTAGGCGCGGGTGCGAAAACAGGTCGCGTGCCGAACTTTAGTGCTGTTGGAGATTCAATAGGCAGAGAGAAAAAAGCACTAATCGGTCGCGGCCTGTCTCCTTCTCAGGCTATTAAATCCATCTATATTGATTCTGACCCAAGGATTCGTGGTGGAATTGGAATTGCCAATAGTATTGATGAGCCAAAGGGAATTTTCCAAGGGGTTAATAGAGAAATAAGCGCAGGAAGAAATCCAAATAATTCTGGCAGGATGCCTAACTTTGCGATTTCAGATGTGGGATTAAGAAGGGCGCAAGCACTTATTGCTGGAGGTAGAGAAAAGGAGGCGGTTCTTCTCTTATCCAAAGAAAAGGGCAGCGACTTAATGGAGTTGGCGGGAACTAGGTCTAAAAAATCAAAAATAGAACTTGCAACTAGGGCTGTTAATAAGATGCGTCCGATGGGACTGCCTAATTCAGAAACGCTGATTGCAGGTGGTTCAATGGGCGCATTTCCCGAGTCACAGCGAAAAAAAGAAGAATATGCACAAAGAAGGCGTAACGTAGAAACCTCTAGGTCAACAAGAATAGCCGGAGACGAAAAATCTGTATTAGCGAACGGGGCTAAACAAATCGTAGTAGAGGAAGATAGAAAGATTGCGGACCTTAGGGCTGCCGAAGTTTCGGCGGGAAAGAAAGAAGAATACGCGCGTAGAAGGCGTGCTATAGAAACCTCTAAGTCTGCTAGAATAGCTAAACAAATCATAGCGGAAGAAAACAAAAAAATTGCAGACTTTAGGGCCAGCGAGGTATTGCAAAAATCCATACAAAAAGAACAAGAAAAAACGGCTTCTGCTAATAGAAAAATCTCTGCGAGAAGCGGCGAACTTGCCAAAATTTTAGAAAAATCTGAACGTAGAGGCGGCTTTGGCATTAACAGGAGATTGAACCGCGCTGGATTTTCCGAAGCGGAAATTAACAAATTAAATCCCGATGCATCGCAAAGAGTTACACAATTACGCCAACAGAGAAGCCAAAGAATGGGAACTGGCGCGCTTGGCTTGGCATTTTTAACGCCACTAATTGCCGATTCAGTTTCGAGACTTGTTGCTGCCAACTCATTAGGCGGCGAAGAAGCAACGCCTGAACAATTAAGAAAACAAAGATTAAATAGCGGACTAATTGGTAGTGTTGGAAGCGGCTTTCAAGCTGGAATAACAACTAGCTTAGTAACGGGAAGCCCTGTTGCTGGAATCGTTGCTGGCCTTAGTATCGGAGCTATTTCCGCAAACAGCGCAATATCAAACAACAGAACCATCGACCCAAAAGATGTTGCCGCAGGTATACAAGAGAAACAGGCCAAAAGAACACAGCTTGGCAATCAAATAAATCAGGCCGCTTCAATTAGTGCGCAAATTAAAGATTTAGTAAAGAATCCTGATTTTGATGAAAATGTTTATGACGATTTAGCTAATCAGCTAGAAAAATCCTTTGCCTCGGTTGAGGACTCAGGACTAAGGAATAAAGTCAGAGAGGCTTTTGCTACAGGCGGACAAGAGGGCTTGCAGGAAACTGTTGATAAATTTAATAAGCAAACGATTACTGTTGAAAATCCTTTGGCTGTAGCGAGAACTGCTGGACAGAATATTCTAGCTACAGATAATCTCGCACAAAGAATGGCTAGTATTGGACCAAGCTTTTTAAATAATGGTAGAGATACGGCCCCAATATTGGACATAATCAAAAGAATGCCTAAGTTTTTTACACAGGCTGCTGATAATACTTCGCCGTTAGAGAATTTTTCTACTTTGGGCGGAGCAACGATGTCTAGAGCGTTTGCTCTTGCCAATAATGACATAGTAAAAGAACTTACACAGATTAAATTAACCACTGAGCAGGAATCTAATCTTATTGAAGATTTCTCTAGGATTCCTGCTTTTAGAGAGAGAATCCAGTCGGGATCACAACTCAGAGAAGGATCTATTAGGACTTTTATTGATGAAAATATTTCCGAAGATTTTGCAAAGAATCTTAGTTCTGAGTCGGCAAAGCGAATTGCTGAAGGATTGAATAAGGCTATTCCAGAGGATCTTAATTTTGAAGACCAAGCCGAAAAGAAAAGACAGGCAGATAAGGACAGGGCTCTTAAAATTAGAGATAAAACTAGGGAAAAAGATTTGTCGGGAATAAGAATTAAATTTGCTCTTGAAGAAGCAAAGGCTCGTCTTGGGTTTAACTCTAACGTAGATAGCGCAAAATTAGGCTCGTTATCTCCATTGCTAACAGAAGATCAGTTGAGGTCCAAAACTGATGCGTCGGAAATATCTAATGCCGAACAAGAAGCATCTTTTAAAGAGCGCGAACTTAGGAATAATTTTTCTGAGTCTTTATCCGAAGAAAGCGTAGCTGCTCAGGATGCCATAAGTAATTTAGGCGAAAGCATAACGAAACTTTATGAATCCACCACGCCAGAAGGAGTCGATTCTTTAATAAAAGAATTAGAGATATTAGATAAGCAGGGAAAAAGCACTTCGTCGCTAATTAACAACCTAAGAGTTTTAGCCGCCAACTTCGAAGGAGAAAAAAGTGCTATTGACGCCAATCTTGATCGAACAAAAAAGCTTGTTGAAATCAACACAAGGCTTGAACAAGCTGGTCAAAAATCCACAAGAATTATTGGTTCTTTTGGCGGCATAGGGAATAGAGAAGGCGCAGCAAATTTTGCATCGCAAGGTGGGATTTTTGGAAATTCAATTGCTAGTGCAACA
>Ga0209414_1000251_pt1 | contig 25154 bp, 45 predicted proteins | sample LakVidmifraction_4_FD_181154 | JGI IMG/M metagenome (GOLD analysis project Ga0209414, IMG submission 181154) | Hypersaline microbial communities from Lake Vida, Antarctica - Brine Hole Two &gt;0.2 micron (SPAdes) (version 2) | ecosystem: Environmental > Aquatic > Non-marine Saline and Alkaline >...
AGTTTGGGTTACATCTATTTGTGATGAACCGGAAACCACATCTAATGAATTATTGTAAGCAAGAACGTTTGAATCAAAGTTGGTTACATTATCAGCATTAACTTGTGCCGATGATGAAATTAAAGTAGGTTTATCGGTAAGTCCATTAAAACTAATTTCACTTGAACCACTTAAAACATTTAATGAATTTATGTAGTCTAAAGTATCTGCATCAGTATATGAAGTTACGCCAGATAAATTAGAACCATCACCGAGGAATGACCCACTAAAACTACCACTTGCGGATACATTTGTTAATGTAAGATTATTTAGAGTTGAACCACTAATTACATTTTCAGTATTTAATTTTGTTTTTACTCCGTTGGTAAATATGGTAGATGTGGTATCTAATGCTAAAGTCCGGGTGGCAGTTAAGAGTCCACCACCTGTTAATCCACTTCCAGCATTTATACCTAAATTGTTGTGATTTATATGCTCGTTTGCGACATAACCAAAAGTATCATCATGAATAACTTGAATAGAACTACTTACCAAAGTTGGCTTATTATCTATATCAACATAATCAACATATGATGCAGATAAATTTGCAATAAACGCTCTATCAACATATAAATCTTTATAACGTGCAGTTGGTGAACCTAAATCAAAAACTGAACCGGAGGAAGGTATCAAAGAACCACTTAAAGAGGCATTAACGGTGATGTTATCAACGGTCTCGTTACCAAGTATAATATTACCAGCGATGGTGATATCACCCGTTATATCAACGTTTCCTGTAAATATACCATGTGTACCGTAAATATTACCCGATGCCTTTATATCACCGGAGTTAACAACATTCAAATTTACCAATGTTATACTTCCACCAATTCCATCTGTTCCAATAATGAATGTGTCATCCACATCATGGTGGAATGGTTCACCAGATTGTAAAATTGATGGGATGGGTGAATTACTTCGTAGTTTTAATATAGCTGCCATTTATTTCTTCTCTGTTTCTTTATATAAATATGGATATTTTAATAATGTTAAAACTACTCCAATATATCTGTATTCCATACAACTTTTTTAATTGTAAATGCTTTGTTTGTAGTTGGTTTATTGTTAAATTTTTCTGGTAATAAATATGCCATTACGGACATATTAAATGTGGTTTTTATAATTCTTTGTGAGCCATCACCAACTTCTGATGTGTTATCAAATGAATCAACCTTTACTTTAAATTTAAACCCACTTTTATCACCCCAATAACTATCTACTGCAAATTGGAATGCCTCTACGATAGTATTCATATGTTCCGTAAAATCTGTCCATATAATACACTCATACGATATATTTACATAATCGGGCATTGTAACATTATATTGTTCAACTGGTCGTGTTGTACCCGTCATTGCCGCAAAATTGTCGTACTTATGTTTGGCAGAATATTTACTTAATGCTGGATATGTAACATTTCTGTTATTCATATTTGACATAGCATCATTACGTTCAATTGAATTTCTTTTAATTACCACAAGTGGAATTATAAGTTGTCCTTTTGGGTCACGCAAATACCCATCTTTTGTTATGGATTTCCAACGCTCTGCCCCTGCTACAAAAACTGGAACTTTCTTTGGTTCACCGAAAATCTCAATAGTTGGGATTACAGTTTCTTCCATATGAGTAACCATTGCTAAATCAATATCAAATAATGTTACACCGATTTTTGTAGATTTTTTATCTACCTTTGTTTCCAATGCTCTATTTAAATCCTTTTTGTTTGGGTCTGTTATCATTAGTAGTTCCTATTCTGTATTTGTATTTGTGAACGACGTACCATAAATGCGGTTGCTATTAGTGTCATTCTTGCATCATCCATTTGTGCACTACCACTATTGTATATAGTAGGTGAACCACCTACTAATTTTGTTTCTTCTATATTATTTATTTCATAGTATGTACCATCAAAAAATAATATATCTCCAATTTCTGGATATCCGTATGCTGAGTTTTGAATTGAATCAGCATCTTTAATTATTACACCATTTACATCACGCACCTTTGGTATATCCCAAGTTCGTAATTTATGCCTCATAAATCTAAATTCTACTGGTTGCTCAGCATCCGGTCCAAATTCTTCGTATTTAACTCTCAATGGATCTCTATCAATTATACAAGCCAAATCCGCAGGTGCGTGATACACTTTATCCAAGGATTCACCGTATAAATTAGTTTTAGCTTCACCAACTGACATTTTGAATAGGGTAGTAATTTGCTCTACAACATTGTTTACTACTTCTTCTGAAATCGTTTTTATGAAATCTAAATCTCTACTATTATAAAATTTTGGCATAAATAATTATTTAAAATTAACCAATAAAAATCGGAATTGGCACGCGATTTAATATTTTGTTTTGTTGGTCTGACATATCTGCTTCATTTAACATACGAGTTTTTTTACTCACTTCCTCTAAATTTTCACGTAATTGGTCAATTAAATTATCCTTTTCCGTCAATGCCTCTGAACGTAATGCCGCACCATCTAATGATACATCTGAACCTGGAATTGGAATTGTAGAATACTTTTCACGGATTGCACCTAATAGTTCCTTTGTTAGTGCCAATGTGTATTTTCTTATCCATTGAATACCAACATCATTTATTTTAGAATATTCCGCGAATTTATAACCTATATTTGAATAGTCTGAAACCACATCTGGTACAATAACTGTATTACTATTCATCCATTCACTGTTCACCATATATTCAAACCACAATTCTTTCGGTCCTTCTGGTTTTGGGAATATTTGGATTTTATTATTTACTATATTAAAAGTGTGGGCGGATTTTCTAATCTGGTCACTCATTTCAATTTGTTGTATTCTCAATAAATCTTCATAAAGTGGCATAAGTATAAATTGTGCCGCTGGCGAGAATGAACCGAAACCGAATTCATCAATTAGGTTTAACGTACCCTGTCCACTTACTGAATAAGGGTCGAAGAAACGTTGTATAGCAGGTGTAGCTTCATAGAATACTCGTGTTATATCAATACGTGAGCCACTTTCAATTACATCACCCCATAGGGCTTGTAAATCATATTCTTGCTCCCCTGCATCTATTATTATATGACCTTTTTTTATATCAGTTCTACCGCCGACATTTGCAAGTGTGCCATATGCATCTGAAATTGCGAATATGTTACCAAGTTCGTTACCATTTACTGATTGACCTGTATAATTTTCACTTGTAGATTTACCTTCCAATGCACCCATATTATTACGAATGTTGAATTGGTTTACCTGTGCGGAATATTCACCTACTGCTTCTTCAAAACAAGCGTAGATGTTTTCAGGGAGTAATTCAATATCAACTATTGGATACCCCAAACGAGTTGCACACCATTGAGCTACTTTTGGTGCATCTATAACAAATTTTGTATCGGTATCAAATGTTCCAAATGGAGTTGATGATCCTGATTCAAATAGTGTTATTCCTTCCCATACCTTTGATACTGACATAATTTATTTCCTTCTTTTAGGTGGTTATTCGTATATAAATATAAATTATTCAAAAACAGAAGAAAAAAAAGGGCACAAAAAAAAGTGAACCGTTTAAAGTTCACTTGAATTATTATATTATTTAATATTATGTTAGATATTGGTGGAAATGTCGGTAAACATAAAATCAACTGATTTTTTAATACCAAATTCATCTTTAAAATGTATTCCACCCCAGGGGGTTTCATCTTTCATTTCAATAACGGATACATGAGTATCAAAGTTTAAGTTATCATTTAGTTTAGTTTGTAAGTTTACTCTTATATCATCCAATGGTTCTAATAGATTTTCACTAATAAAGTGCCATGTTACAATCTCAACTAATTGGCTTCGAAATGATTTGGTTTGTAGTGTTTGGTTAATATTCATTTTTTTTTTCATTTTTGGTTTGTAGTGTTTCGTTAATATTCAATTTTTTATAAGTTTAAGGATCCTGAAATTTTTGTTAGAATTGCAATTTCATTCATGTCCATTTTGGTTTCCATTACCAATCTATCTTCTTCAATTCTTATTGTTACCAAATTAACCAACTTGGCAATTTCATTATATGGAATTCTGAATGTGAAGTTCCATTCAAGGTTAGTTAATTTAATCGTTTCACTTGAAATAACAACAACATATTTAAGTCGTTTGTGTTCCATATAATATTTTCCAGATACAGGTGCGACCATCAATATCGTTTCTGGATCACTTATCATTTTGGTAATTATATCCACCACCAATTGTTCATCTTGTAAAAGTGGTGATTTTCTTATATTTAAAAAATTTAGCAGTTCGGTTATCATTTTTTCATATTTGGTCTGAATGAGTGCTTTTTATCAAAACCGGCAGTTTGTATTTTACCATCATTCGTTTGTGTATTTGGCAATGGGGGGTTATCCACCATCCACCCTAAAAATGTCTCTACCTTTATATATACATCTTTAGCATCCATTATTTTATGAAAATTAAAATCTGATAGTAATGGGATTTGAAAGAAATCATCATGTCTACCAAACTTTAATAAAATCGGTTCTCGTAATTTTGTATTTACATCTACTGGGATATTATTAGTGCCATCGTATTCTGCTTGGTATTTATTTTCATTCGATTTTAATCCCCAGGACTTTAAATATAATCCCCGGTTTCCTTCATCATCTAATATTTTATCAAGTTCTTCTAATTCATCTGGAGTGTGATATAGAATTCCCTTAAATAGTAGCATCCTATATTGTGTACCACAAATATAAAAATCCAATATAGTTGCATCGATAGTATTAAATACTTCCATAGTATCAAAAGTTATCATTTTCCGTCTATCATATACTTTGGAATTATCCATTCCAAAAATACCTTGGTAATAGTCATAGTAGTCCTTATATTTTGATATAATACGCATTTTTTATCTTTTAAGTTTAAAATTTATATTTCCAAATAAAACCACCAGCTGTTTTTCGTGTGCCTTTTAATACTTTATTGATATTATTAATTTTTAGAGTAGTTGTTGCTTCACATATACTTTTCCACTCACACACTACATTATCATGTATATCAAATTGTATGACCGGCCTTCTATTCCAAGATGGAATTCCCCTTCTGTATTTTGACATTTTCAACTTGGTTTCAGTTGATACTACATGACCATTAAGTGATTCACTTAGTTTTTGCCTAGTTTTATCACTTACCACATGTCCCATTAAACCGTTACCAATGGCTGTTTTATGTGATTCAGATAATTTTATACCCATGTGGGAATTACTCATCTTAAGTCGTGATTCATCACTACGTTTTCTGCCAGTTAATTTCAATTTCAATTCGGCTGGCGTTTCATCCATTCTGGTAGATATAATCATACAAGCCTGATAATCACTTTGCTTAAAATGTACATCGTAATGTTCGTTTATCGTTACACATTGTAAATTATCTATTTCGTTGTTTTTATTATTTCCATCTATGTGATGAATTTCATATGTTCTACCCGTTTTATCTATTGGTATTTTTCCGAATTTATTTTCCCATAACCTTCTATAATCCATCTATGTTTCTTTCTTTTTTAACAATTCCATATCTCGTTTTAATATAGAAATTATTCGCTTTGAAAAGGTATATCCTAATTCCTCACATAGAGTTTTGTATTCATCTTTTAAGTTACGTTCTATTCGCACAACAAGTTGTGAATCTTTATTTTGTTTGTTCATACTATTAGTTTGTTATTACATATATAAATATAATATAATTACAAAAAAACATTAATTTAATGTTAATAAATTGTTAAATTATCATTTACAGTGTTTTTTATGATTTTCAATATATGAAATCATGTTCAATTTTCCAACTGGGTTTGCGGATTGCACCACATAATCAGGAAATAATTCATTATTATTCATACAATACTCACTACACCATTTTACACAATCCATACCGGTTTTTGTAGTACCCAAATCATGATCAAATCCAATTTTATCTGGAATACCGAAGGTAGAAATCCATTCACAAAATTCAGTATATGATTTTACCCAGATTACCTCATGATTGCCATCTTGGTTATATTCGTATTCAGGTGCCCAATTGATTAACCACAAATATTTCATATATGGGTTTCTAATATCATCAAGCCACAATAGGGTTTTTTTTATTTTCATCATTTAAAATTTTCCATTATCACGCTTACCATACCAACGAGTTCTTAATCTTGCCAATTTAGGTCGTTGTGTACTTGTATATCTTCTATGATATAGTACTTCATCTATCATTTCGATATCATCATCAGTTATATGAACGAAGCACGCAACCCTCTTTAATGTTTTTAAAAAGGTTTCTTGTTTTTCTTCTAATACCATTTGTCCTTTTATTGCATTGTAAATATACAATTATTTATTTTTATTATTACCGAAATCAGTTATCAATTTACTTGCCAATAAAATCATAGTTGTTTTATTTTCATTTGGTAAGTCCTTAAATGGAACTTTACAATTTTTCTGTGTATTCCAATTGGTAGATTTTGATATTTCTTCGTAATTATCATGTAGATATTCAGCCAATTCCATTGGGTCGATTGGCAATGATTTACGTTTTGGTGTTTCCAATTTATACGAGCCATCTTCTAATTTTTTCAAAGTGTGAGACTGGACTTCCAGCTCACATACCAATCTTGCAAATCGGGTTTTTGCAGTTATTATACCTGCTTCGGATACATGGATCCCAAATATTTTTAAAAGTAATTCCATAATTATTCTATTCAACATGTACACTTCCTGTTCTTAATTCAAGTCGTTTAATTATTATTCTCTTTGCCCTACGCATCCAATAATACCTAAACCAACCAATTACTGGTATGAGTTTATATTCTTCTATTCCAGATTCACTTTTGCCAGTTAGTAATTCTTGCAAATCACCTGCCAAACCACAATATGTTCTAAATACAACTTTCATAATTAAATTCCGAGGTTTCTGTTTTTCCAATGCGCCATAAAGGTTGTTTTCATATATTCCCCGAATTCCTCGGCTTCTTCTTTTGAAAAATTACGGATTGGATGCGAATTGGAAAAATCGGGTCCATCTTGTTTTTTTCCAGGAGGGAGTTCGTAACTATAAAAGTCAGGCATTTCCGGTGGTAGTATCTTTAAAGTTTTTTTCATATCAATGAATTAAATGTTCGTATTACTTCTTCTCTAAGGTAAGTTTTGCTAATTCCGACCTGGATTTCTTCTGAATCAAATGAAATAATTTCATACCAACAACCATAAGTCATTTGGACGAATTCATCCAAATCATCTTCATCACTAAGTATCATAACTTTCTCACATCTGTCCCATATGCGCTCACCATGTTTTTTAAGTCGGGTTTTTACGTTATATGCTTTCATAATTATTGTTCAATTTTAATTCTAACTTCAAATACTTCAACTTTTGAATAATCCCTTTCGTATACAGCTTTCCATTCCATAACTACATTAAACAATTCTTCACCTTGGTGGAGTGAAGTGTTTACTGATAGTGGGGTGAATCCTGATTTTTCATTATGAAAGCATCGGTAGTCGATTTCAACATCTACCGTTTCAAAATCTTTAACGATGTAATTCTCATTTGTAATTTTCATATCTTATTTTTTAGAATTATTATTATTTCTGTCCGTTTTGTTTTGTTCCCAACTTTGGGTGTTGTTTTGCGTTTTACTGCTTTTAGTACCTGTTACATTGTACGAATTTGATTTCTGCTTACTCATATTTATTATATTTTAATTGTCAATTATGTTAATCAATTATATCATTTCCAAATTTACTTTTAAGATATAACTTATGATGGTGTTGTATGATATTAAGTAGTACACAATCAACCTCATATGATTGAAATTCATATCCGAATTCTTTCTCGTATGTATGAATTGTTTTTAATAATTCTAGTTTTAATGATGCTTGATGCATTTTACTCGTTTGTGTACGTATATTAACTTTTGGGAATTCCATTTATATTATATTTTCTTTAAAGAATGTATCCACATATTTCATTAAAATTCCATTATCTGAATGTATGGTTTCATAAAAAACAGAATCCAAATGCCCTCCGATTCTCTCAACCACTTCTATTTTTTGAGAGTTTGTATACGATATAACAGCAAAATCTTCGGTAAAAACATCACACTGACGAAATGTTTTATGGAATACTCTAAAATAATCCTCTGGATCTATTTTATAATTTTCAACAATTTCATCTAAAAAAGATGGATCTGATATTTCCAGTAATGAAAATAAATTCCAATATGCATGCAATCCACTTCCCCGGTGCAATCCTCTTAAAAATTTATCTGTTAATGTATTCATATATTATATCTTTTGGATTTTTTGATAACAACATTTTTTGTACTTTTTATCTGAACCACATAGGCATTTATCATTTCTACCAACTTTTTTAAATGTTTTTTTAAGTTCCGAATCTTCTTGATGCTTAACCTTACGTGCTTCTCGTAACTGCTCGGCTTCTTCTGCTACCCACTTATCTAATTGCTTCTGACCGGCATCACTTTCATATATAGTGTCAGAATTTTCATTTGAAAGAATTACATCTAAACCACTTCCCATTATAAATGAATTATATAGAGCTCCCGTTTCATTGCGTTTAGATTCACTATACCTTTTACGTTGTGCTAGTCGTTTTTCTTCGGGTATCTCTTTCAATTTTATATTGGTGTATATGGTATCACATACTTTACATTGTAAATCATCACCAGTTAAAATGGGGGTTTCATGTAATTCAAACTCATTACAAGTTTTACACCATAATCGTTTATAAGTTCGTGTCGGCATTATTTTAAATTATATGGTTATTTTTATATTAAAAATCCTCTGGCTTTCACTATTATTTTTGCCAAGGGAACTTCAAATTTAGAGCCCCAACACATGATATTATAAATATCAGTTCGTTCATCTGTGCCGTTCCCTATCCCTATATAGGCCTTCTGCTCGTTAGTTGTAGTATCATTACATAGTATAACACCAATGCTATCTCTACCGGTGTACCATACCCATCCCACCAATTCTATACTTCCGTTTTTAACTGGTTCCATAATTTTATTTTTTAGATATTACGGTATATGGTTTATCCCATCTACCAATGTTTAAATGAGTGTAAAAACTTGGGATACTCCCATAATCACCATCTTCTGATTCTATGTAGTTTCCGGCTCTCATAATTGTATAAATTTTTATTAGAATATCCGAAACTTCTGGATGATCTTTATAATGGTCATTAATGTAAAAGTGATTTACACTTTCATACCTACTATCAAATTGATCTGTTATCATTTCAATCGGACCTGATAGGATGGTAACACTCAACACACTTGAATGGTTGTTTACAATAGAAAATTTAAAATCAGGAAATGCTTTCTTGATTAAATTTCTTTTCAATTTCGTTTCTTCTTTACTTATGTAAGGCATATTTAATGTTTTAAGGTTTAACTCTCTCTTTATTACATAGTAAATGTACGGAAAGTTTTTTAACTATACAAGTCTTTTGTGATTTCCTTTTAATGTTTATCTTAAAAATATGAAGTGATTATTACCATAAATTGCCCATCAGCAAATCTCCCAAGTAACAAACAGTATATTAAATATGGAATTGCTAAAATTCCATGAACAATAATCCATATAATTGAATGGTTGAGAAACCAACTAACCATCAATGCTAAAACAGTTAGCAATATTGAAAATGGGTTTGAATATACTCGTATAAAATATCCAATTGCGAATCCACGTAACATTTTAAATATCATAATTTTGTTTTTTAATTATCGTTCTAGGTCTACTACTGAACCGAAATGCCTATCAAACACACTAATTAGGTGCTCATAATCATCTGCTTGCATATCTGTTAGGATTGGTTCGGAATCCCATTTGAGTTGCTTACATAGGCTCTTTGCGTATCCAAGTAACCAAAATGCGTTACCTTGCGGTCCATGTAAATCAATTGTAATTCTTTTATTATCGTCTTTTTCTATAATTGCCATAATATTATTATTTAGGGTTAATCATTCTATGTTCTTTAGAATCAAATTTTGGTCGGTTATAAACCGTAATGAATCTTGTGTATAAATTTAATGGAGTTGCTAAATCAGAATATGTCTTTTCTGGATTTGGTTCATATGAATCAATCATACCATTGAATTTTCCATTTTTTAAACTATTTGAAAACCTATCAATATCTTCAAATATTTCATCCGAGACTGGATGACCAGTAAATGAAGAAAGATTAACATATATTGAAGAACCACCACTGAAACTTTGTGATGTTACCCACGATTTAATTTTCTTTGAATATTTATTTTTAATATATTGCCTAATCATTTTTGCTGCTTCCACACGGGGAATATCAACAGATGTTTTACCATTGCGTTCAGAAGTGGAAGTTTTTAAATTAAAAATCATCCCCATATATTTAACTCTTATTTTTGAAATGGTGTTAATCATAGTTCCTTTATTTTTTAATACGTGGTAAATATACACAATATAATTGAATTAAACAAATCTTTTATTTATTTGAATTACAAACCGGACCTAAACCAATTTTAATACTGTTTGGGTCAGTTAGTGGTTTTCCACAACATAAACAGTTCCCAGTATGCATTAGTTCCATTTTTGAATCAAGGAAATCAAACCTTCCAAGTTCTACGTTATTTAATATATATCCAATAGCGATTGCGGTTTTGGAAGATACTACGGATTTTTTGTGGAATAATTTACCGTTAAAATAACTCCCCAAATATACGAATTTTAAATAATGAGTTTGGACCAAAACGTGAGTGTACCATTTGCCTCTATATTCTTTCCTTACCAATTTATAAGTATAATCAGTACCACTCTTTACAGATTTTACAGTAAAGGTTGCACCCTTATTTTTTCTCTCTCTACAAATAACGTTTTTTAATACTTTAGTTGAAATCAGTGTCATGGTTTATAGTTTAAAGGTTTAACTCTCTCTCTTATTACATAGTAAATGTACGGAAAGTTTTTTAATTAAACAAGTATTTTATTTAGTTTTTAGTCCAATTCACCGTATAAATATCCATTCCAAAGTTAATAATCCTGCGGGGTATATAATATACCACACATTAAAGTGAATAGAAAAAATAGTTTCAGTTTTGACATAACTGTTTGAAATTTAAATAATTCTTATATTTATTTTTATATTGGGATGAAGTTTCATTGAAAATTTTAGCACTAGTTTCTGTGTAATCACCAGTTTTAAGTATCTCAACTAATACCACCAACTCGCATTTACTTCGCAATGTCTCTACACCTTGGATAATAGATAACCACTCTACATAATTTCTCTGGTGAGTATTTATTTTAGTATGTTTTGTCATTTTAGGCGATTTCGGATATTGCGTTTTTATATTTAGAAGCTAAATGGATTGATTTGTATTTTGATAACCGTTCTGCATTATCAATATCTTTAGTTGGATAACAACCACCCTTGGAGTGAGTTCTAACATATGAACCACTTGTAGTCCCTCCGTTGCCAAATGAAAATGGTACGGGAGATTCCAATACAACGATATGGGTTTTTTTATTACTCAATTTCCGTAAACCATCAATCAATTTATTTTTAAACTCCGTATTGAAATTGGTGAAGTATTCATTTACCAATGGGTCGTTAGTTCCATCACTATTGAATATGTGAAAATAATCTGTTTCATCCGAAAAATTACCACCATAGTTCATACCATTAACCAACTGATTTATAAAACATAATTTTTCTGAATTATAATTCAATTTCAACATTCGACCATCCACGTTATAATATAACGCTTCTATTGGTATATCTCCGGTCCAACCATTAGAACGTGGAACAACATTATTATCACCACCCTTTGCTTTGAATGTTTTTAAATCTTTTGAAAATGTAATCGTATGTGCTATAAAATAACTCATGATGTATGTTTTAAATATTATTACTCCTATCGACCGATTCTGTATGTAATGTACCACCGTGTAAATTTTCAAGGTTTACTGATAATGCCACCCTCGATGAACCAAATAACTCATATGCTGTTCCACTATTATCAACCAAAACATCATTTGGATTTTGTGGAATTGAAAATTGTCTGGCGATTTCATTTTGAACTGATATTGGTAACTCTAAAAATCTCATAATTTAATGGTTTTGAGTTTAACTCTCTCTTTATTACATAGTAAATGTACGAAACTTATTTAATATATACAAGGTATTTACATATTTATTTTTTAAAATTAATTCCTCTCACTTTTTTATCATTCAATGTCAATACTATTCTTCTCAAATTGATATTAAAACCAATTTTTCGATATTGCTCTAACAACATCATAGCGTTTGTATATCCCTCTAATGGAAATTCCCTAAATAGAACAGGAGAACCAGATACGTAATACAACTCTAAATTGAAATTGATACCAACTTCAAGGGAATTCTGATATTCATCCATTCTATGTTGACGTTCCAATTTCTGTACTTTAACTTGATTTTTTAATTCTCTAAAAAGTGTGTTCATGTTACTCATAACTCTCTCTCTTTATTACATAGTAAATGTAAGAAGAAAATCCGAGATAAACAAATTACCTCGGATTATTTTTAATTAAAGTAAAGAACGTTTTACAGCTCTTACACTCATTTTGTATTTACCTTTGTAATTTTCAACAATACAAGGGTACTTCGTGTTTGCGGGTTTTAAACCGATCAACTTAAATGATGTACCGTTACTTATCAGGGTTTTGTTAAAATCAGTTCCTTTGAAACCATATCGTTTACAATCATTTTCAAATTTCAATTTTTCAACATCTTCACCAACTGCCCCACCTACGTTTATTACACTCATTTTGGAATGGAATGAATTATCGGTGAATTTTATATTACCAAGATCAATGTTCACACCGTAAGTTTTTTCTAAATCTGCCAATGCGGTTTTGAAATCGTTTCTGAAATCTTTTAAATTGGTTCTTGTAATTTTCATAATTTAATGGTTTTAAGTTTAACTCTCTCTTTATTACATAGTAAATGTACGAAACTTATTTAATATACACAACTACCAAATGTTAAATTTTGGCACAAAAAAAGGGAAATTGTTAGTTTCCCTCTTTATATTTTTTGAAGTTTTAATTAAATTAGTGTACCATTGATTGTATAATGGACGTTAGTTAATCGTATTTGATTACCTTGTTTTTTTATGGTTTGATATTCACTAAGTCTTGGATCATCTTCTATTTCCTGGATATCAAGTACCTTCGCATCTTCGTTTACTGTGAAAATCTTTCCGACGTATTTACCATCGGTGGTGGTGGTAATTCTGTATCTTTCCATTATTTTACAATTAGTTCTTTAATTTTGGTATAATTGAAATGAATAAATAACCCCAGGCATATTCCAGCTACAAACTTCCAGCCTATTAATATACCAACCACGCAGCCGATAATCCATCCCATATTTGTTAGTCCTGTGGATGCTATCCAATCTTTTGTTTTTTCTAAAAATGTCATAATATAAGTTTTAATTCACCTATAAATATGTAACGGTAGATGAAACCACCAAAGCCTTCTAACATAATAATTGAGTTCTTACCTATAAATTTCCAATTAGCCATAACATTAAAGTTATAATAAAAATTGTAATTCCTATAAAAACACCCATTTTGGACCATTTAACTCTATTATTAGTTACAAAGGTCCTCTTAACTTTAGTTTTAAATTTGTCAAACCAATTTGCTTTAGATCCCTCTTTCATATCATTATATTATATTTACAATAAATATAAAATATTTAAGTAAATCACTTAAAATGGGATTATTTCATAGATAAGTGGTTTACTACTTTAATTGATCTGTAATTGCAATCCTATCATTCCTTCAACAATACCTTTAATCTCTCTATCATACCGGTTTTGGAACTGACCTACTGCAAACACCCCTATACTGTTAGTTATATTATAGATAGTTTTAATCCGTCCTGCATAGGCAAAGTAAGTAACTACTCTACCACTAATAGGTCTAGTTATATCAATACCACCTACATTAACACCTAAAGATGCGTCAAGATTGCCTCTTTCAAATACAAAGTAATCTACACCTGCACCAAAATTACGGTAATTAATCTCATCGTATTCCCCATAAAAAACATAGTAAGCAATTTTACGACTTCTCACTCCCAATTCTACATCAAAGTCAATCCCCTTGGGTTCTACTGTACTATTAGTAAAATTAAAAGCGTTGTTGACATCAAATGCACCACTAACATACCAATGACCGTTTGGGTTATCATGATATTTATAAGAAGCGAGTTCAGTTTTAGAGTTATTAATTGTTGATAGGCACTGACCATACGTAATGCCACTCATAAATAACATTACCATTAAAATAAATAATTTTTTCATTTTGATTGTTTTTAAATTAATTTACGTAAATATACATAATTTAATTGGATAAACCTAATTATTTACCATTTTTTTCGATTTTCTTCCCAGGTTAAAATCTGTAAGTTATCCATATGTCCAATTATCTCAGGTGGGATTTTTCTTTGCCAACCCTCATTTATAGATATAATATGGTCTAACTGATATGCACCATCTACACCACATCTACCCCGTTTATCACTATTTGGTAGGGTTTCAATTGGTTGTTTGTTTGTATAACTCCATACTTCCCTCTTATACATCTCCTTTTCGGGATATTTTTCTACATATTCGTCCCAGTCCTTAAATCCGGCTTTAGATGCCCGCATTTGTTTTCTATGTTCGGGTTTGATTACATCTTTGAATGTTTTGTTGTATTTGTATGATGAACAGCTATTACATATTGTTTTATTACTAATTCCATTATTTAAGCCCTTTTGTGATGTATAGCTCATTTGGGTATCACAATCTGGACAATTTCTGTGGAAATTTCTTACTAATGTTTTTTCTCGTTCTTTATTTCTTGGTTTGGGCGACCATTCACCTGATTTATGTTTACTTTTTATCGTAGCACTTATATTGATTTTAGCACAAGCCATACAAGTTGAGTTTTTGTTTTTTGCATTATACCAGCATCGTTTATTGATATAACTCATTACATTACCACATTGAGGGCAATCTTTTGTATATGTTGTCATTTTTATACTATTTGGTGTATTTATATATATCATAATATACAAAAAATAAACGATATAGCCTAATCATTTTGTATTTTTACCTTATTCGTAAAAAATAGGACATAAAAAAAGGGAAGTAAATTAATACTTCCCCTTTCAATATATAAGATATATATTAGATTTTTTGTAAATCTTTTACATAAATTTTACCGTAAAATTCAGGTCTAACGATTTTCTTTGCATATCTCGTCATTACCCCGCGACGTGGAGTAAAATTTTGTGGGTCATAAACCAACGGTGTCATTATAAGTGGTACATACGGTGCATATACAGCTCCACTTTCTAAGAAGTTAGAACCTTTAAATCCTAATAGAATTTCGTTAGAAGTCATATAAGGGTTTTTGTATATTTGATATCTATTGCTCATAGAACCAACTTGTGTTACACCAGCTGCGAATGTCATTGCATCCTTATCAGCGTTTACAGTAAATCCAGGGATTGATTCAAGGATTGTACAAACATCAGGAGAAGCAACAACGAAGTTAGCCCCACCTCTTAATGTCAATTGGTGTATTCTGTTAGAAACTTTGTTCAATTTGATACCAAGTGTTTGAAACCAAGTATTTTTTTGGTAAGCAACACCTGCAACAGATCCGTTAAGCCATGTTCCACTAGCGGAATCATATTCTTCACCGATTGTAGCTGACCAGTATTCAGTTGTCAAAGCGTTTGATTTCAACATATCTAAGATTTCCAAGTCAATCTCTAAAGAGATATATTCGGATAACATAGATGTTAATTCTGCTTCTGCATCAATACTATGGTAAGCGTTTAAATCTTGTGCCAATTCTGGAGTCCACACAGCTTTTAACTTACGTGTTTTCGCAACAATTGGTTCTGATTTCAATTCAAGATCGATTTCAGGGATTCCAACATCTTCTACATTACCACTATTATTTTCTGGTGTTGCTGGATTAAGTTTATCTTCAAAATCACCTCTGTTGTAATCAACTGGTTGAGCTGAATATTTAACTGTTAAATCATCTGCCGCTACTGCTGCAGGTCCACCATTAATGAATACTGAAATAGTATTATTAGCTGGGGTTGCATTATCAATGGCAACTGTTGAATGTACTGGGTAGAATAAATCTGCTCCAGAAATATCAGAAGATGATACATAGAATGAACGAACTGCGTTCAAATCAGGATTTGATAACTTACTTGATGAGAAAGTTACTTTTTGGATTGATCCGGATGCAACTGATGCTGATAACGATGCATCAAAGTTAACATCTTTCCAAGATGCAGATGCGAATGTTAAATCGGAAGATGATACATCAGCAGATACATCATTTATAGTATAACCAAATCTACCATCGCCATATAGACCATTTGTAGCTTCATCGGTTGAACCAAGTTTTGCTGCGTCTGTACCACCGAAAAGTGATTTGTTTTCAAACGCTGGATTACCAGGTTGGTCTGAACCATACTTAAAATCTAAATAGAATATAAGTCCTGATGGTAAGTTCATCGGTTGAACAGAAACGAATTCTTTCGCTGCTATTTCACCAAAGATTCTTCTTACCAATGGTAAAGCTACCCCACTCCATTCTTCTGAACCAGCAGAAGTACCTGTTGAAGTTGCTTCATCAAGCAATTGTTTTGCTTGGTTTTCTAACAACACGGAAATTTGTCCTTGTTGTCTCTCTGCTAAACCTTCTAAAAGACCAGTTTGTGCCCATTTCGATTTTAAGTTACGAGTTTCCTGTAACATAACCGCTTGTGGGTTCTTACCTTCCATTAGTTTAGATAAATTAAAATTTGCCATTTTATTTTTTCCTTTTGTTTTTAAATTAATTTTTAGCCGTTAACATTTTTTTTGATGTTAGCCAATTGTTGGAATCTTTCTGACATTGCATTAGATTCATTGATGATTTGTTGTTTCGGTGCGGTTGATTTAACTGCATTCGATGCAAATGATTCAGTAATTTTTGTTTTTGTTCTTTTAGAAGAAGTACCAATTTTTAGGGATTCTGCTAAAGTTGCGAAAACAAGTTTTACCTCTCTCACATTAGATGTTCGATCTAACGTTTCAATAACTTTCATTTTTTGTTCATTTGTTAATTCATATGAACGGAATAACTTGTTACTGTAAAGTAATTTTGCGTTTAATAGGTTTACTTCGTTGATTGTACCCTTTAAAGAACGGATAACACCGTATGCTTCTTCTAATTCTTCTTCTTTTTCATCAAAATCATTAGATGATACTGTATCTTCATCTTCATCTTCTCCGGATTCGTCATCATCACCGTAGCCCATTTCTCTCAGAATTTCATCAAGGTCGATATCATCATCGTCCTCACCACCTTCTGGTTCTTCTTCAAATTCGTCACCTTCTGGTGCTTCATCTTCATCTTCCCCTTCTTCTTCAAATTCCTCACCACCTTCTTCGTCTCCGAAATCATCAGTTGGTTCATCAGATTCATCACCGTCAGTTTCATATTCGTCAGATTCATCGTCATCTTCAAGGTCACCTTCAAGTTCCCTTATAATTGCTTCTAAATCCAATTCATCTTCTTCTGGTTCTTCATCTTCTGGTTCTTCATCTGAACCGAAGTCTTGATTTTCTGCATCATCTGCATCTTCATCATCATCCTCTGTTACAGATGCTCCGGTTGGATCATCGATGACTCCGTCGTCATCTTCATCCCCCCCTTCGCCTTCTCTTACGACATCAGTGTCGTCTAATTCACTACCAAGTGATGAAGATTCTTTATCAGTATCCCCAAGTTCGGTATGTGCTTTTGTAGTTTTCCCAGATGGTTGTTTACCACTTGTTCCACTGTCTGTCGCTGAACCTGCTCCTATTGAAGTAGAGTCACCTGTTGGTGCATCTTCTGAGCCATATTCTTCTTCGATTTGTTCATCATCTTCATCTTCACTATCTTCAATTTCTTTTTGAAGTTTCTGTGATAGAATAGATTGTAATCTCGGAGTAAAAGCTTCTTCAAGAGCAATTTTTGCATTTGCGATAGCAGTTTCACGAACAGCCTTAGCATCTGCGATTGCCTCTTTTAACAAATTTGATTTTGCCATGTTATTTACCTTGTTGTTTGTTCTGAAATTATTAAGAATTTCAATGGAAGTTAATTGACCGTTCGCTGACCTCACATAAGATTGGTGGGTATTCATTAGCCAAAAATAATTTAAAACTACGAACAGAATCCGTAGATTATAAATAAATATACCGAACTCTTAAAAAGCGATAAGAATTCGGTACTTTTTTTGTGTTTTTTTGTGTTTTTTTGTAAAAAACCTCAATTTTCAAGGGTTTCGTTCCAAAGTCTACGATTATTTGCTCTAATAGCTTCTTGTTTTTGTTCTCGTCTAATCGTTTTGGGTTTTTTATATTCCTGCCTTTCTTTATATTCGTCTAAATGACCGGAATCCATTGATTTTCTTTTTAGTTGTTTTAAGGCTCTATTTATATCACCATTTCTAACTTCTACCCTTACTTTTGATGTATTCATTTTTTTTATTTTTATTTTACTTGTTTTGCTTTAAATGTATTCAAAAATCGTCGTAAATACTTAACAGAATTTTCACTCTTTCCTTGTTGTCCAGAACCACCACTACGAGTATATCCAACCCAGTTATCATCCTGATTTCGTTTTTCTTTGAATAATTTATTTATTTTGATTGTTTCACCATTAGGTAAATCAAATTTACTGCCGATCTTTAAATCCACATCCTTTATTGATGCCTCATTTAATGGTTTTTTGAGTGTTGTTTTTTTAATTGATTCTGATAACATCGCCATCATTTTTTTATCAATATTACTTGGAGTTTTCATAATTTTTGGTTGTTATTTACTTAAAAGATATAGTGCTTCCTCTGCTTCTGCTTTATTTTTGATTTTTGGGTCCTTCCACATATCCACTTTATGACCTTTTAATGCACCTGATAACCATTGGATATATTTAATATGTCCTAACTTATCATGTAGTGTTTCTAATTCATCATAAAAATCCATTTCTTCCCCACCAACTTTTTGAAGAAGTTTCTTTGCTACCCTATACTCACCTTTATGTTTCATATCATGGTTTGCAAGTTTATCATTGAAACCACTATTTGATTCATTGATGTTAATTTGGTTTTTTTGAATATAATCATTAACTTGACCTAATGTATAGTCATTTAGTAATTCTGCCAAATCTCCTTCAAAATCAACAAACCACCATTTTTTCTTCTTTTTATCGTAATATATGAAATTTAACATTTGACCTTTTGGGGCTTTCATTTTAAACATCCCCTTTAACTCTTTCTTAGCTTTAGCGTTTGGTTTTGAATACTTCTGTCTAGCTTCGGTTATATTTTCTAATTTTGAAGAATTATCTTTTCTCCATTTTCTAAGTTGCGTGCCAGTTTTATTATAAATAGATTTGGCAGTTTTGCTTTTATTAAAGAAAGTAACAACATTATCGTCTGGTAATACTACACCATATGGCTCTGTACCTATTTCATCAGCAGAATATGCAAATACATAATCATCACCATTAACTGTAACTACTACATTACCGTTTGGTGTGTTTTTTCTTTTATTTAATTCAGGCTTAAATGCTATACCCTCGTTTGTAGGTATATTACCCTTACCATACTTTGCCATTACATCTTTTGGTGACATGAGTGCTTCTTCTGGAACTTCTTCAAATTCGGTTTCCTTACCTTGAAGTTTATCAACATCTGCAAGTTTGCCCGCTTTGGCTAATTTTAATACCAATGTTACCTTTTCTTTATTACTTAATGGTGAATGTTTGGCGTTTAAGATATAATCATCAGTTGACCAACCACTTCCATCTAATATATCGTGTAACATTTCTGTTACCTGTGAATTATCTTTCATATCGTTTTTAAGCTTTTTGTTTAATTATATATGCACTACCATAATGACCCCTACCATCATCAGTAACATTGAATTTATCTTCTAATGTATTTATATGCTGTGCATCACGACTTGATAGATGGAGTCTAAAAGAACTATTATCTATTTTTTCAAAAAAGTAATCGTCTCTTGGTTTATACATAGCTAGTTGTATCTCAGTTTTAGAAATTCTACGATTTGGTGCTTCATTTACTGATTCATTAGTTGCTTTATATAATGATTCTAACCAGTTGATACTTTCACGAGTTTTTTTCAAATCCTTATATTCTTTGAATACCGATTTAGTGAATGTTGCGAAATCTTTTGATTCTTGAGCCATTACATCAATATCACTCATTACACCCTCTGCGATAATTCCTTTAGCTTTTTCTACATCCGATTTATGTAATAATTCATTGCCTTTAATACTGTTATATGTTTTATATACTGGATTGTATTTATATTCTTTACCGTCTACTGTTACTTTTTTTGATAATTTACCGTTTTGATTGGATAATTTTTTTACATACCCATCTTTACTATATTTAGCACCATGTGCATAAGCTTCATTTACTGATTCTGGTAGTTTTACCTGTGGGTAATCTTGTTTAAATCTATTAAGTGGTTGTATACCATAAACATCAAAACTACTTTTTTTGCCAAAATTCTTTTTAAATGCCAAATTAGCACTATATCCATTCGGAAATTTTTCAATAACAGTAGGTCTACGCTTTGGACCACCGTATAATACCCAAGTTTCTGCCTTATTAGTATCGTTTACTGATTCGACTGTCCATAAAACATCTGATATTCTTGGTAATCCAGTTCCTTTATAATATTTCTTAACATATTCATAATTAGCATCCACGACACCTTGTGAAGTTTTTTTATTATGACCATGTTTCATCATATATGCAACTAACTTTTCCTTACTTGGAAATTCCTTAGCTTCATTTACTGGTTTATCATTTAGACCCAGTCTTGCTTTCATTTCACCTTCTGAAATATCTCCCAACTTATAATATCGTGAAAGTATATGTCCCATATCCTCATACAACCCATTTAATCGTTGATCTAATGATTTAGCCTCTACTGCCACCTTATCAAAATTTGAACCCAATTTCTTCAAGTCACCCATATTACGTTTTACAGTATGCTTGTCAAACCAATCATCTGACTCATTTACTGCCAATTCTTGTGCAGCATCTACAATACCACCCAACGTTTCCGCAATTTCTAAAATATCAGATTTACGATCCAACGATTCCTGATATTTATTGTATGTGGAAACTATTTCAAGGAAATGCTTCTTAACTTCTGGTGAGAATTTTTTAGGTTCATCACCCTCATTCATTAGTGTTTTTAATTTTATCATGATATTATCGTATTGCATTTAATGCCTTTTCGGCTCTGTTCAATCCACTATAAAGAAGTTGAACATATCGTTTATAATCTTTTGCCACATCATATGAAGGTATAAGAACAATCGTCCCTAACATTCTATTTATATTCTTAATTGTCCTACCATCGGATTTTCGTTCTGTGGTAAATGGAATTGTTGCCACTCCATTTAACATTGGTGTTGCGAAAATAATTAAATCTACTCCGTCTTTTGAGAAAGAAAATCTACCATCTTCCTCATTAACTGTTAAATTCCAACCATTTAAGCCTTTATCACTTAATTGCTTTTCAACATATAGTTGCAATTTATCTGCGTATGCCTCGTTTCCCGATAATTCCTTAATAAATGTCCTTACACTCATATTATTATTTCAACATTTTTTTAAGTTCACTTTTAATTCTTTTGGCAACAGGTCCTTTCCATTGTGATGCGTTTGATAGAAAATATGCAACTACACCCCTACCATCATCTTGCCCATAGTTATCTGAAATTTTATTCAACGAAAGCATTGCCTGTAAATATGGCTTTGCTGCATAATTCACTTTTTTCCAATCATTTGATATTTCATTTGCGATTCGTGATATAGGTCGAACTGCTTCTTTAATTACAGATTCATTTGAATTTCCGAAGTTTTGAATGATAAGTTTTTGTATTTTGTTTCCAGGTCTCCCTGACACAGCAGTTGCAACGTTTAGTCTGTCTGGTAATTTACCCTTTCGAACATATGATGCAAGTTCAACGGCATTTATGTTATTCTTTTCAATGAAATCTTTAATTGCGGATTCTCGGGTTCCTGTATAATGTGCAATTTCTTTACTTGGTAATATTGATTCACCCAAGATGTGTTTTAATGATGTATTTTTGTTCACATTTTCAAATATTGATTGAATTTCACTTGCGGATTTTTTAAATCCATTCATTTTAAGTGTATATGCTATTGCATCTACTGCATCTTGCCCATCCCAACTCGATTTTTTTGATACACTTGTACCAAATTTTTCAATTTCTTCACCCGGCTTCATATATTCGGATGCGTATGCTGAATTATTATTTATCGCGTCGGATTTCTCTTTCCATGTTGGATCGGACATGGGTGGGAGTGAATCGTAATTGGGTTTTTTAGCCCATTCTGGTTTATTTTCCAATTTAGCTACCAACTTTCTAGCTTCATCGGAAAAATTACCATCTATTAGAGCAGCTACTGCTGCTTGTATCATAGATTTCTTATATTCCTTTGATCCTAATTTTTGTGGTGTGATTCCAGCTTTTTGAGCCAGATTACGAACCGTTTTATTAGTTTGTGGATCACCTGCCCTTGAATTGGTTGAATCTTTAACAGGGGATTCCTTTTTATCAGTTGCGGCTGCTTTTTCGGATGATATTCCCATATCTTTTGCGAATTTATTAGCCATTGGTATAACATCCTTACTATCCATATCAAGTACAACAACGTTCATATTAGCAGGCTTACCTCGTCTAATAGCGTTTGAAGTTACAGCTGCCCAACGGTGATGTCCATCAATTACATAACCATCTCTACTTACATAGATAGGTGCTGTGATTCCTGGGTGATTAGGGTCTTTTTCTAATGCTTTACTCATACCAGCTACCTTTGAACCAACTAATTCTGATTGAGTTGCTTTTAAGGAATCTGATGGGATTTCAGTTTCTACGGATTTTATACCTTTTTTCTTTAACATTGCTTTAAATAGTGGTTCTGTGTCCACTCCACCACTATCATCAACGGGTAATTTAGATGCAGGTGTTCCGGCTTGTGGTTTTCCTTTAAACTGGGGCATATCCTCACGTTTAATTCCTAAATTACCATCACAATACAAGTTAGTTCCTGGTATCGTAATATCACATAGATTATAATTCGGTGCATCTTTACCTGCCGCACGTGCTTTTTGTGATAATTCAGCCAATTTATCAATTTTCATTGATATCTGTTTCCGGTGTTTTTTATCAACCTTACTGATATCAGATTTTCCACTAAATGTCTTATCATCTGATTTTGGCATTATATCTTTCAGTTTTGTAGATTGTACTTTACCAGTTTTTTCATCGTCTGTCCCAAATCCAAAAGGTTCTTCACCTCCCTCTCCAGGTGTTCCGTGATTTGTTGATTTTCCCCTTGGTTCAGGTTTATCAAAAATATTTACTTTAGGTTTACCATCATCAGCAGGTTTATCACCCCCTTTAGTAGTACCGGTCCCAGTGGGCACGTATTTATCACCATCCTTTTTGAAAGTTGCTGCGTTTTTATCCTTTTCCTTACCCTTTTCCTTATACCTACCATACCCAATATGCGTATACTTATCATCTGCTGATGCTTCTTGTATACTAAATGCATTTTGCGATACCAAACCACCTAATTTTATCATTTTATTATACTTTCATTTTTTATAGTGCCTGGTTTATTGCTTTTTCCAGTTTGTTTTTTAAATCTCTAAATTGGTCATTCCATTCACGAGTGCCACCCTTTTCCATAGTACCAAATGATTTTTTCATTTGACCTCTTAATTGTTTGATAGCTTCTTCTCTATCTCCAATTAAAAATCTTGCAAACATTTCTGCAATAGGACCACTATTGAGTGCAGCTTCGTTTAATTGTGATTTCCCCTCGGTCATCACTTTTTTATGAGTATTTAAATCAAGTTTTCCATCTTTAATGTTAACTTCATGGTTTGTTTTTCGTAAGTCGTTATGCCCACCTTTAAAAACAGTGTCACCAACTTCTTTTTCTACTGTACCTAACTCAAATTTATTTTTGTTTAGGAATTCGTATATATCAAATGCCATATCTATTTATTTTTTGTTTGCTTTGTTAGTTTCATTCAATGTAGTTTTTTCAACCACAATGTCCGTTGGTCCATCCAATCCTATTATGAATTTATTATTTGCTATCCATTCTCTATATTTAAATCCCGTTTCTTTCATAATTTCTATTTTTTGATATATAATTCTTCGTTGATTTCTCTCATTAAATCCTGTGCTCTACAAAATTCCCCACATACTTCTGATGTGTTTGTTATTTTTGATTCATTTACAGGTGTTAAAAACGCCCCCTGTGTTGATGGATTAGAAACAAAATCCCAAGCTATTAAATCAAAATCTTCACCTACTTGTACCCCACCTTCATTACGTTGCCTAACTGAACCCATACCTCGTGAGGAAATTCCTAATAGGATACCTGCTCTTAACAGTTCCTTTAGAATGTTCCCTGATGGAGTAGGTAATATCTCAACCGTACCACATAGATTATCACCTTCCCAATGGATTTCACGTACATTGTGAGAAACGTTCTTTAAATTCACTACTGAACTATCTGGGTGGTCTAATTCACCTAACGCTCTGCGTTCTTTTATCAGTTGTCCGTATTTTGTTGCCTCACGTTCTAAAATCTTACGTGGATATACCCTTTCGTTTTGATTTGGTGTTCCTGCTCGTTGAAGAACACCACGAACTAACGTTCTACCCTGTTCATCTTCGTTTAGTTTACCTTCAAACAAAGTTGTCTCTATTAACAATTCTCTACTCATTATGCGCCCCAGCTTTTACGTTTCTTAAAAAGATCAAAAAAGATAGCGGAGACTTCCTTACGAATGATATCTCTGATTTTTGATTCATCAGAATTATCAATTTCTTCGTTAAGTTTACCCCACTTTGCGTTTTCGATTTCCTCTTTTATTATTTCTATTACTCTATTTTTTTTCATTT
>Ga0209414_1000253_pt1 | contig 25041 bp, 24 predicted proteins | sample LakVidmifraction_4_FD_181154 | JGI IMG/M metagenome (GOLD analysis project Ga0209414, IMG submission 181154) | Hypersaline microbial communities from Lake Vida, Antarctica - Brine Hole Two &gt;0.2 micron (SPAdes) (version 2) | ecosystem: Environmental > Aquatic > Non-marine Saline and Alkaline >...
TTCCTAACTGTATCTTATTTGATGCGTTTACTATAGCATTAGCACCTATAGCTGTTGCGTTTATTAAATTATCTGTTGATACGTTTGCAAAAATTCCAATACCTGTATTGAAATCTCCGCCTATGTTTGCTCGTAAAGTACCATTACCAAAAGCTGTATTGTAATTTCCGCCTATGTTTGCTCGTAAAGCACTATCACCAATAGCTGTATTGGAACTTCCGTCTATGTTTTCTCGTAAAGCACCATTACCAAAAGAAGTATTAGATGAAACATTCCCTCTTCCATTATTCCAAACTGTTTTATCTGTATCATTGAATTCTAAATGAGAAATTAATGGGTTCTTAGTAGATAAAGCGGTTTGTTGGGGTATTTTAAAAACTTGACCCGTTGTATCATTGAATGATAAAAAATAGGTTTGCCCCGTGGATAATATATAATTAGGGTCTAAATACATAGATCCGGTTGTAGTTAGTGACCCGGATATAACTATGTCAAAGGCTTTTTCTCCGGTAAAGGCATCAACTGATTGAGAAACGTGTGAAGCTTCCACTATTTGTCCTGTAACTATATTTGATTGATATTTAAATTTTTCTGCCATGAGGTTAGGGATTGTTTATTATAAATATAACTCACCTATCAATATTCACCAGGATAGTAGTATCTGTTGTTTGAGAGGATTGGAGTGGTTTAGCCAATTTTCCTATGGCTAATAATTGGAAGCTTTCATCATACAATCCAATAGTAGTTATATAAGGGGAAAAATTTGAACCAGTTATAGTATTTAAACGAGACCCATTAGAAGCCGTATTGGGGTAATTTATTTCACTTCCTGTAAACATAGTAGGAACACCACTACCTGTGATACTACTTGGGTTTAAAGTATAATTAAATTCACTTTCTAATAAAGTTGCTTTATATTGTGTTTCATATATGGTATATGAACTGGAAAAGGACATTGTAATATTATCACTTACAAGCCAAGAGTCAATAAAAAATGAAGTTTCAGGGTAGGGTATTGCTGAACCACCATATGTGCTAGTACCATAAATGGCCTCACCATAAAAATATATTGAACTCTCGGTAGCAGAGGATGTTGCTCCAGGTAAATGTGAATCGAAAATAGTTACTATACCATGTTCATATATAATATTACCTGCCATATAATCATAAGAGGAATTATTTGATATTGTTCTGTATAGTAATCTACCTTCACCATCATCTTTAATATAACCTGTAGGTCCTTCTAAAAGGAATGAATGAGGTTGAATGTAATCACCCCATAGTTTTGATGGAATTGATATAATTCCAATAGACACTGAGGAAGTTGTTTCACTTGGTGTGGGGAATGTTCTACTAGGCCATAAGGTAGTAGAAGGATAATCGTAATAATTAGTAGATTCTACACTACCCATCAATCTATTCCCAGCAGGGTTAGCCCCTATTAATACACTTGATGTAATAGCAGGTTGAACAAAACCATCACTACTAGAAATATAATTTCCATAATATAGTTGTTGAATAGAATCATATAATAGGACGGTAGAAACTTCTTGACCTTCGATAGTACCAGTAGATAAACTTCCTGAGGTTAGATAACTTCCGTTTTTACCTATATACCTATTGATCTCAACATTTGATTGAGTTAAAGCTAACCCCCCTTCGTAGTAGAAAGATTTATTTACCTCAAATGGAGATATTATTAGGTCTTGAGAATTGAATTGTTTGTAAGCGCCCATATACTTTTATACCTTTAATTTATTTAATACAATTTGGAGGTTTTGGTTAGAGTCAAATCAAAAATCGAGCTTAACCCTCACAAGAGCTTCTTTTGTAAAATCTTTTTGTATTGGTCTTGATAGTTTAGCTACGGCTAATAAATCATTCGAATCGTTATACAAACCAATTGTTGTTGGGTATGTTTGTGGGTTATTGATAAAGTAAGGATAAATTACTTCACCAGTTGATCCTGATATAAATGATGGGTTTTCTGTATAGTTATATTCTGAGTTTCTTGCTCTAATGAATACGAAGTCGGATGTTAATGTTTCTTGGGAGTTTAATTCAAAAATATTAGGGATTGAGTTTACAAAAATCGCAGAACCCGAAATGGCATTATATAATTTAGTTGGGTTATCCCCAAAAATATCTGATGTTGTGTTTGTTGCTATATTAATCCCACCACCAAGTGTATTATCATTTAGGGCAGCAGCATTTAATAGTATGGTTGAAATATCAGGTAATACTAAACCATATGAACCTACTGCAGTGTCATACCCTAAACCATTAGGTGAACCCTCATATGCTGTACCATCTGAACCTGATATAAGTTGGTAGGCTCTTTGTGTACCATAATAGGTAGGTAGAGTTACCATATTCGAATTGTCAGTTAATTGAATAGTTTCATATGCTGAATTACTACTGGATAATACCAGATTTATTGAACCCGGGAGTAAGGATTGTTTGTATCTTGCTCTTTGAATACTTATTACATAAAAATCATTATCTACACTACCGGTTTTTGTTGTACCCCAAACAAAGGATGAATCCTCATCTTCTAATACTAATGTTCTATATTGACCATATATGGTAGTAGTTGGAGATACAAATGGAACTGAGCTATCAAAATTTACACCCCCACCACCGTTTTTATTAGCGTAAGCGATTTGGAATTGGATGGCCGCTGAGTCTGAAGTGCTAGCTGTTTGGTATACGTTTAGGTAATAGGGACCTGAGGTACCTTCTTTTTGTGTTGAAGAAGAAAAGTAAGCATTCAGAGAGGGTTGGTTATTACTCCACACAGTTGATGTAACTGAATCTGAACTTATTACAAAATCTTCAGGATCTAATCTTTTAAATGCCATATCTTCTTAAGTTAATGATTGTTGTGTTATTGTAACGGGGATTGTTAATCGTGCACCACTATCTAAACCCGTTACAGTTAAAGTTGTTCTTAATTGTGCATTTGAACCAAATAAGGTATTTACAGTAGTAGCTGTTATGTTAAATTGTGTACCAACTACCGTTTTGGATACATTTGTACCAAGTGTTTGTGTGGATGTTATATTAGCTTGTATTGCAGACGTTGTTTGAATACCTTGTCCTGTAAATTCGTTGAATAATCTAACATCTCCAATAGTTGCACTGTACCCTGATGTTTCAAAGTTTTGATCATTACCTAAATAATTTAAGGTTTGAGGTGTTACTGCTAAAATAGCACCTTGTTTTAAGGTAATAGCAGCGTAACCTAAATTTAATATAGGTAGTTTAGCAGTTCCACGTGGTAATGTGGTTAATTTAAATTTCATTATTTGAAGCTCACTTGGGAAGGCTTCTAACAGAGGCATATTATCAATTGCTTCACCATAATAGGCAGAACCTGATGGGTGGTTTGGATTATAAAGTGTATAATCTATTTCATCATCAGCTAATGCAAATTGTGTGATTTGAAATGAACTGTCATTTCTAGCAAGGAGTTCTCTTCCTTTTGTTGTTAAGATGGCGTCTACTGTAACCACACTATTATTAAGGTAACCCATATTTTATTATTTTTTGTATAAATGTTTGTTATATGTTATAAATATGTATCTTTATTAGGATTGTATTACTCCTTTAGAAATTAAATTATTTACTATTATAGATGCACTTTGTATTAAATATTTTGTTGGGAAATCAGGATAAATAATACCAGGTGTTGTTGATTGTTCTATTGTACTATATGAGGCAGTATAAGACCCACTTAAATTGGCATTACCACCAGAACCCGTAGTTATACTACCAGTTAATGCAAATCTAGACCCAGTATATTCTACTACTCCGGTACTAATACTTTCGCTAGTCAATGTACTATAAGGAAATGGGGAATCCAAGTAAAGAGAATTAGGAGATGTAATTTGTCTTCTTATTAAAAAGAAATCTTTATTTACTGAGTTGTCTATTGGTTTATCTAATTTAAGTTTTACTCTTGCATTGCCATTTACAACATTTTCTGATGGAGTAAATACTTCTAAGACTCTATATGTAAAGTTTTCATTATTACCAAAACGGATTTCATCATTTTCCTGTATTTCTAGGGGTAGAGTAATTTCATCAAAATTTGTTCCTATAGGTTCTACATTTCCTGGAAAGTATTGACTAAATCCTGGGTAGTAGGGTAAATTCCCTTGGTAAAAAGATGTACCATATGCTTCATTAAAATTAGATGAAGACATTTCTATTATTTTTTTATCTGATCCTGGGAATATCCAGAAGGGGGCTTGTGCTGCATTATCCCCTGCTGATAAATAATCCTTAGTACCTGCTCCTTGTAATTTAACAGGTGTATATTTACCAGGATATGTTGGGGGGAAGAAAACCCCTTGTACGTGACCCTTTCTAGCAGTTTCAAAAGTACCTACAATCTTCCATTTTATATTACTTCCAACTTTAATAGAATAATTACCAGAGTTAGCAGTAAATATCCATTCTAGAGCTTGTACACCTGAACCATTTGTTGGTTTTAATTGTTGCATTAGGCCTAAGTTAAATAAAGTTACATACATTTCTGCCGCTACTGTACAGAAAATACCATTATCTGATATTGGTAATTTTGAGTATTTCCATCTATTTCTATTCCAATCTTTTTTTCCTTTTTGAATTTTACTTCTCCAACCTGGGATATTTACTATGTTAAACCAACCATATTGTTCCACATCTTTAAGTAAGTAAACATTACCATCATCAGTATAAACTTTACAGTCTATACTTTCAAGATTAAATCTTGATGATGTGTTATTATCTAACATAAGTAGGTTAAGATGTAATTCATCTGATATACCTTTTGTTTCACTTACATATGAAGTTACAATAGAGGTTTGTAAAGAAATGATTTGTTCATTATTTAAATCATCACCTACACTACCCCCCCAAGTAGCAGGAGGATATGATGTAGTACCAGAGGATGCTGTATATGGTGATACTGATGGAGATAATGAAGTATTTGCTTCTGAGGGATCTAAAACATAATCTACAGAGGTTACTAAGGGGAAAGTTGTATTACTAATAGAAGCAGTACCCGCAGCCATAAATTGTGCAAAATTAATACCATTACTATCGTCATTATCATATCTAGAAATATACCCTGATCCTGATAGTGGGATGCTAGGGCTATAATTATCTCCTGAATTTTGTGAATAACATATAGGGGTTACATATTGCATCATTCTTTTTATAGGTGAGGGTTCACCTAATGATTTATATTTATTATCACCTTTTTGAATTGCTAATCTAGCAACCGAAGTATTGGGGAACACGGCCTTAAAGGTATCTATACTTAATTCGTCTAAGGATGGTGGTAATGCATTACCTTGCTCATCAATTAAATAACTAATATTAGCTCGAGTTAAACCATTTATATTTGGGTATGGATCATCTAAGTCACTAAAATAACCAAAAAATGCATCTCTTAATTCTACAGTAGGGTTTTTACCATATGTTCCTGTGTCTCCTACGCTCCAAACATTTATTTTAGCTGATGTGGATTTAACTCCATCATATCTGGGGTTAATTGAAGATAGTTGAGTATAATTAGATTCTGGGGTTTGTGCTCTAACAGCTGTGTTTTCTAATATTTGAGTTTGATTTGCTGGTATAAGTGAAGAGGAATCAGATTGTACGTTATAATCTACATCCATTAGGAAGGGATTTAATCTACCTTGTGAATAATTATTTAATAAAGGCTGACAGTCTAGGGTTAGATTAAATGGTAAAATGTTTGCACCATAAAAAGTAGGTACAAGGAAATCTGTGTCCCCCGGGGATTTGTGAATTCCATAACCTTGCGATGCAGTTAAAGGAGCCCATATAGAAGTTAATGGAAATATACTAGCTGTAAATTCCGATACTACTATACCTGAACCTGCTGATAGTTTAGTTAAAGCAGATGAAAATCTAAATATATCGTCAGATTTAAAAGGACCACTAAAAGTACCATTTAAATCTACTCTAGAAGCTATTTGAAATTCATCAGGTATATCGTAAGACATATTTAATACCTCAGTTCCAATCTCAGTTGGTGTTGAAACATTACTTTGTCTTAAAATTACACTACCTGTAGCATTAAAAATTGTAGGACCTGTAGTTGCTGATGATTGTGTTATATAAATTATAGATTTGTCACTATTATTTTGAAAGGCAACATTTTGTGTTGTTTGTGGGATTCCATTAATTTTTCCTCCTACAAAATTACTCATTGAATATTCAATATAATACATATCCCCTATTTTATTTAAAGAGGATGAAGGGTTAGTACTAGAATTAAAAAGTGTTGGGTTTGAAATATCTAAAATTGATGTGTCTGGAAAAGATAGTACAGACCCGGAATATATCGAACCTGAGTACCCCCCACTGGTTCCATCCCATACTGAGGATGTTATTATATTATCACCCTCAGATCCTGTTCTCTTTAGGTATATATCTACTATAGCTGTGCTATAAAAATTTGAGGTCGATAAAATTGTACCTGCAAAATTAGTAGTAGATCCTTGGAAATAACCATTAGTTACCCCCCACCCATTTATATACCCACTTGAGGGATATTGGCCTAGGTTACTACCACCAGGGGATGAAGGGTGATGTCCATACGTAAATCTTAAATCTACTTTATTTTCTGTAATTTTATAGTTAAAAGAGGAACCATTAGAATTATTATTTTTAATTAAAGCCCTTACTACAACATATTGAATATCTCCATCTATAGTTGGTGGAGTATTAGGTATATATATTGAATACAATTTAGAAGTTACATCTATTACCCCACTTGTTGAATTAAGAATATCACCTGTTAAATTTTTCCAAGAGGCATTAGGTGTATTTACATTATATATTTTGTAGACAAATTTTACTTGATAGTTGTTAGTAGAAGAATTGGATGTGGTAGAAAAATCTACACTTAAATTTACAAGGTTATAAAAGGTAGGGGTATTTCCTGTACTACTAGAAATCTCAGTTTGGAGATCAACAAGATTTATTCCTATTTCACCCCCATAATTCTGCCCATATGGACCATCAATAGGATCTGTTATAATATTAGCCCAAGTGATAGTATCATTACCCCAAGAATTATTAAATGATGATGTAAAACTAGAATTACCAGAAGTAATAGCACTACCCGAAAATGATGTAAATTCACTATATATACTTCCCCCAGTTCCAGGGTCAGTCCCTGCTAAAGTTAAGGAGGGAAAATACCAATCCATTGAAGCAGTACCATCTACTTTGATTTTTGGGTGACCACCATAATCATTCATATTAACCCCTGAACCTGAGTTACCCGGTATTTGTTTTTTCCAGTTATTACCATTAAAAGCTATAGTACCTAAACCGGTAACTGTTAGAGGTGAGGGTCTAAATAGAGTGGAGATATCACTTCTTCCTCCTAAAATAAAGTTTTGGTTTGTTAAATTAAACCCGTTATAACTTGATGAAAAATGATATGTCCCACTATCAACTATTGATGATGAAGGAATAATTGAGGAGCTATATACAAGAGATGCAGATATTACCCAAGGAATATTGGGTGTGTAAGGTATTGTATATGACCCATATTCTACTAAAGAAGGGGCATCTAAAATATTTAAAGTATTAATAGAATTACTCCCAGTATGAAAGAAATCTAAGGCATCAAACGGTTGACTATCATCATTTGAACCACTCCAATAAAAATAATTTTGTTCTTGAGTTAAGTTATTGGGGTTTAAAAATACACCTTGTTGTTCTAAATCGGAAGAGCCGGAATTATTAGTTGATGATGTGTAATTAGTTTTAGCTATTAAACTCCAATTCATAGAACCACCAGCAGTTGAGCTTGTTATAGCAGGGTAAATAATGTTATCCACAGTTTGGTAAAAGTTATTACCTCCTACTGAAGTTAGTGGGGATACACTTAATAAAATATGATCAGCGTAAATAGTTCTACCTATTATAATATATTCGGTTGCTATAATATTATAAGGTAATGTTAAGTCTGGAAGTATAATTCTTAAATTTAAAAGATTGTCTAAGTAATTAATAATTTCTGTTCCAGAAACATCATTTTGGCTTAATTTTATAGATTTAACTTGTTGTTGCCCCACACCACCTAAATCAGTTTGTTCAGATGCTATCCAGGCATACCCTTCAGGGGGTACATTATTTTGATCTAAAAAAGCACCAGGTGTTACTACAGATTGTAAAGTATTATTATAACCTTCATCACTTAAACTAAAAAATATAGGTTTAAATACTGCCGGTGTATCATTAGCCTTCAAATAAGGTTCGCATCCAGGGTTTAAAGATTGTGTTACTGCAATTATCATTGAACCACTAAATATACCATTATAAAATTCAGATTGATTAGACTTTTCCCAAGTTCTAGGTCCTAAATATGAACCACTAACATATTGTGAGCTACTTTGATTAAAGAAAGTTGTATTTAATACAGACCCACTATTAGAATCTTGCCAACTTTGTGTTATACCAAATCTATTGTTAGGACCTTCACCTAAAGTTCCAGAAGGGGATGTTTGTAACCCATTAAACCTTTCAAGTGAACCACCAGTTCCACCACTAAATTTATATATAGAAGAACCTTCTGTAGAATATTGTGGAAAATCAGATGAGCCTGAGGTGTAGTTTTTTGGTAAATTTACTACTAAAGCTTCATAATCATGTAATGATGATGTAACTTGGGTTGGTCTTTGTCTGTTTCTTTCTAATAAATGTTGTTTTATTACTATACCAGAAGCTAAACTTGTTCTAGCAGGTGTAAAATCTTTAATCATTTTAAATAATGAATTATCGAAGAATTTTATTAATCTAATAAAATCAACAACATCATAACTACTCATATATTTTTCAAAATAAGCATCTCTCAGTCTATCTAAGTCGGGGTATGTATCTAAGGATGATGAGAAAAATCTTGGATCACCAATATATTCCCCTAAATTAAAGTACCCTAATTGAGCATTAATATCATCGTTAATTTGATTTGAGGGTGAAAATGCAACTTCTAAATAATCAATATTTGGGGTATGGCTTTGACTTGTAAAAGGAGATTGTTGCATAGACTCCATAGGAGAGAGGGTTTGAGTATCATTTCCTACACTTGAAATTTCAGGTACTAAAGAAGTTGGTTTTGGAAAACCGTAAGGGGCTTCAGCTATTATTGTTTGTTTGTTATGGATTTTATCTGTGACCCTGTTCTTAATACCTACGGGTATTTGGTCTTGGTATATGTTTTCTATGTTAGTAACCCAATTTTCTGTGTTAAGGGTAAAAGCACTACTCCCACCATCAAAAGAGGAAGTTATTTGAACAGCAGACCCAGTAACACGAGGATGTATAGATGTTCTACTACCTGTATCTAATTGAGTACCTAAATCTGCCCTAAAATATAATTGATTAGGGGTACTATTAACACCATTTCCTTCATTTGAATAAGGGTTAACTGTATAATCAAAGAAATTACTTTGTGAAATTTCTTGTGCCCAATATCTTAGTTCTTGGAATGAACCAGAGAAGGGTTTATAAACTCCCATTCCTGGGGGGGTTATGTTAGTATTTTTATTTAAATAAGCATTAGAAGCATCTTCCCAAAATTGACTATCAAAACCATGTATAGATGAGGAAGCATTAAAACCAACTTTACCATCTATTTTATTTGCAACAAATAAGGAGGCAGATGATTGTCTTGATATATTTACTTGTACTGACCACCAATCTTCATTAAAGAAAGGTAAATAAACACTAGCAGATAAAGATGGAAGATCACTAGCTGCCGGTATAAATTTAAGGGTTCCGTAATTATCATAAGGACTAAAAACTGAACCTGAATATGAACCACTAGTAAAACCTGAACCTGTGTATTCTAATACTATGTTACCCCCATCATCTGTGGAAAATAAAGATTGGGAGTATCTAATATTACTGTTAGGTGTGTTATTAGAAGGAAGTGGTATACTTGCAGGTTTGAATCTAAATTGGACTGTTTTGGGGGAACTATCACCATCCGGAAAAATTGAATTAGAATCCCATTCTGAAGTTAAATAGTTAGTTGCATCTACTCCAGTATCAAACGCATAATTAAATACATTTTGTTTTAAATCGTAATCTTGAGATTCGTTTTTATCCTTACCCCCAAATTCACTTACTCTTAAAATAGTATCAGGTATACCATACGAAGTAATTAAAGCTCTAATACCAGCTACTGTACCTTTTGTTTTAAGTAAATAAGGTATATTATGATAAATTCGTTTATATACTCGATTATTAACATCATCTAATGGGACTATATTGTTAGATGCCGATATTTTAGTATCTACGTACTCAAACCCAGAAGGTGTTGGTAAACTACCAGTTATATTAGGGAAAGGGAAAGAACTACCAGAAGGAGTTAACCCTAAAAAGGCAGTGAATAAATCATCAGTATTGAAATTATTTGAATATAATTTTATTGCGAAATCCTTAATGGCATCAGATACTAAATCTTTTGAAATACCATAATCTAAACGATTATCGGCATCAAATTTATTTGTAATATCTTTGGTGTAAACCCAAACGTTGTCATAATACTGGCCAACCATATCAACAAATAATTCATATCGTCTATTGTCTTGATCTTCTCTTAAATATTCAGGTATTGACCAATATAACCAATCTCTATTTTCTTCATCATAGTTTAAAGCAATTGTTGAAGAAGATGTTAACCAAGTTTGCGCCTCAGTGCTACCTGTTGGGTATAAAGTAAATGGAGGGAATGAATTAGATTTTGGGTATGATGTAGCAGAACCACTATTAAAGTATAAGAAATACTCATACCCATCAAAATTCTTAATTATGCTATCAATTTCACCTGTTAAAGTTGCTTTGCTTGAACTATAAGAAGGGGTCGTTGTTGTATTTGTAGTGATTTGGCTTAAAAAAGTAGATAATTCGTTATTATAAGATTCAATTAAACTAACCTTATAGTAGAAATTTTCTAAACGTGTATTTGCAGAACTAAAATGTACAAAATTATTAAAATCAGTATAATTAATGTTAATATTAATCTCTTTTTCATTTAATAAACTCTGTATTTGATTAATAGAACTAGTAATATCCGAATTAAGTAATGTATTATATGAAAATTGTTCTCCGGGTGATGCCTTTTGACTAACAATATTTAAATTATAGTTAGGTCCAGATATAAAAGTAAAATCATCTTCTATAAAGGATTCAAATGGGAAATCAACTTTGTATGCTTGTGGGTTTGATAATACTTCAACTAACCATAATTCGTCTTTTACATTAAAATTTAGTGGTAAAGGTTCGTATAGTTTAATTAATAAAGTAGGATCAATTCCTTCTTCAGTTTCTAACCTAAGGTTGTTTGCAATTACAGTTTGGTTTTCACCAAAATTAAGGTAAAAATCAACAAAATAAGGTTGGGATTCTCTATACTCAATAAAATCATTAGTGGATGAAATTATTGTTGAATTTTCAATTGTGTTATTATCTAATCTAATTTCAGTTCTGTCTGAGGATATTGCTGAAATGAAGTATTTATCTGTAATAGATGATGATGCTATTTTTCTGTAGAAAGTGTATAAAATATTATATATACCAACATCATAACCTAAACTAGATAAGTTAGAAATGGGATTTAAAATAATATCTCCTTCTCTTACATCATAAGAAACTAGAGGTGTTGTTGTATCTGGGTATATTAAAGTTTGATTTTGATCATATATGTAATATTCAATATAATCAGTAGAAGGAGAGAAGTTGGTATCTAATTCAGATTGAACAATTAATTGTTCGTCTGAAGTAGAATAAGTCTGATATTCAAAAGTATCAGGATTTAGGGTTTGTATAGTTGTTTCTAACTCCATAAATTTAATTTGTTAATATATTATATTCTCTTTTATTATGTTGTATTACTTACTAGTTGATGTTTTAGTATTTTCAGATAAGGTTACATTGGTTTCTATTAATTGCTGGTTAGATGCTTTAATTTCTTGAGTTGCAGTTGTAAGTATTAAATCACTTACAATATCACCAGAGTTAGAAGTTTGAATTTTTATATTTTCTAGCTGAGTGTTCAGTAAATTCTGTCTTAATTGACTTATTTCTGCTTGTAATGCTGTTATTTCTTCACTTATATCATCAAAATTAATATAATCACCACTAGTTTTAACTAAATATTCATGAGAATTAATAGTACCTAGAGCGGGTATATCATAAAAAAGAGAATTGTATAATCCAAAGAATTCTTCAACAGTAGGTTGAACTTGCAAATCTTGAGTAATAGATGTAGTCCCAAATTCATCAAAACGGGTGTTAATAGTTTTAATATATTGGGCTTTATCAAATACCTCCTTTTTAAGATCTAGTCTTTCTCCTCCCATTATCCGTTAACTATTTTAAAATAATAATTATCATCTTTAACTATAGTACTACCATTAATTGTGGTTTGAATTAATATTTTATAATATCTTTCAGGTTGTAGTCCTGTCATATAAATATCAAAGTAATTACTTTTGGCATCACAACTTATTTTAGTGTAGTTGGTATCAAATTGAACTATAAATTCATTAGTATCTAAATCTTTAATAGCCCACAAGGAACCATCAGGTAAATAATGATTAACAGTATCTATTGAACTTGTCATAAAAGTCCTTACTGGGTAATCGGGTCTTACGTTTAGTCTAAATCTGTTAATACTCTCACTATAAAATACTCCGGGGTTACTATCTAAAGCAACAAACATATCTGCTGTTTGTAGTGGGGGTAAACTACCAGTATTCCATAACTGATCATCCCATTGTATTTCTAAAACTGGTGGGTAGATAGTATTTGTATCTACTGAATAAAATTGCATTATGGGTTGTATGGCATCAGAGGTGTTAAATTCTATAACATCTTCCCATTTTAATATAAACCCATTATTTTGAATATTGGTATAACCCCCAATATTATTTGAACTTGAATACCAAACATTCACTATATCTGAAACATCTGCTTTTAGGTCTTTATCTGATCTTAATTGGAATGATTGGGTAATTGAAATATTTGTATTAAAGGGGTCTGATGATCCTGTGTACCAAGTACCACCACCTTCAAAACTTTCTGAGAATGAAGATGTTACATATTGTGGGAAGAAAGATGTATCCCAATACTTAGCCCCTGAAGCATTTGAACCTGAAAAATTTTGTGCTTTCCAACTTACACCATCAGTAGAAAAAGGTGAATCTAAATATGTACCACTACCATTGCTCCATGAACCTGATATAGGGTAAATTTCTAATTCTGTATCAAATATAACACCTTGGGCATTAGCTATATAAGATTTTAAAATACTATTAAATTGATTATCTTCACCTACCTTATTAGTAATAACATCATTTATCTCATCCTGGTCGAATTTTATTAAATATCTAAATACTTGTGGGACAGGGTTGATGTTAACGTTTAGATTTCCTATTTCAATAATAGGATCTATACCAGTATTCATATAGGGGTAAAAAGAATATATTGATGCGTCTTGTAAGGGAAAAAGTTTATATATAGCCATATTTTATTTTTTAATATCCTCCATAACTAAAATTACCAGTACCTAAGGATACTATTCTTCCTTTAATATCCTCGTTAGGAAATTTTACTTCAAATATACTAGGATCTAATGAAGGGAAAATTACACCCCCTTGGGTTGCTCCTGGGATACTATATGCATATTCCGAGTATCCTGATAGGGTTCCTGCTTTATTTACTATTTTTATATTAGCTACAGTTTGAACTCCTGGGATTATATCTAGTAATATTGTTATATCTCTTAATATTATAGGTTGGTTTATTTGCCATTTACGTATTAGGAAATGGTTTTGAATTGTTGATATACATTTAGCCAAAACTTCACTATTATTATAATCTGGTAATGTGATAATATCAAATTCGACTCCTACATTTACTATAAAGGCATTTTTTATATTAACGGAATCTCCTATCATTCTATATTGATTTATATAAGATTTTAGGTTTTGTTTTATTGAATCTGATGCTATTATTAAATTTGAATTTAGATCTTGGGTTAAAATGTATAAATCTAACATGGCATCTGGGGTTTTAGCAGAAGCTTTTTGAGTAAATGCTTTTGCAATTACACCAAATTTAGAAGGCATACTTAATGCTCTAATTAAATAATCATCAGCTGTTACGTTTCTTAACTGGGTGTTAAAATTAGATAAAGAATTTTGTCTAATTTCTTCAATTGAATCTCCATCCCCACCACCACTAGCGGCTATAGGATTGTTGACTGCTATTGAGTTAAAAACAAAATTTGCAGTGGTGTTATTGCTCAAACTGGCATTTATGAAACTTATAGTAGAAGTGTCAACGGTATTTAAAGTATTAGCATCTATATTTGAAATGGTACCACCACCTGTTAGATATCTTATTGTTAAAGTGGTATTTGATGGAGCGGTTCCATAAGTGTTTGTAAATATGAAATTAGTGGGTGAATATGCTGTTGTTAGTTTATTTTGTTCAAATGGTAAACCAAGACCTACGTTATCGGGGTTTGGAGCTACTTCAGCATCAATTTGTAGGGGCTTACCTGCACCAAATTGAATTTGTAATGTATTGGCATTTAAAAATCTTGTTACAAATCTTTTATTTACAGATTTTGTTTTAAGAATATAGGGAGCATCCCCATTAGTATAGTTATTAGGATCATTTATATTGGTATTTTTAATACTATCATAAATTAAATCTTGAGCTAAATAATCAACTTCATAATATTGATTACCATCCGAATCTATTATATCAATGATATTAGATATATCAGTTACATTAAGATTTAATGTTGGAAATTCTTGATAATCTCCTAGAGTAAAGTTAGTAGTATTTATTATACCCGAAACTGCTTTTCTTGTTTTCTTTAATAGGTAAAATTGAGGTTCCCCTAAAGAAATTTGTGCTATGGTTATTAGGGTTGGATCCATAGAAGATGAAACTGAAAAGTCAATAGCATCCTGAATTGTAAAGGTTGTTCCTCCTTTAGATGAAACTGTGGTATTTTGTGTTACATTTAAGGCATAATCAAAATCGGGTACGGTTTGAGTACCTGATACTTTTGAGGGGATTTGTTGGTAAAAATCTACATTTACAACGGCTAAACCCGTTACTTTGGGTTTATAACTAAACATATAGGCTAAATCATATAAGTTGTCAAATTGTCTAGCGTATTGTAAATAAGTTTCTTGGATTTGGTTGTCTAAATAAAAAGATAAAACATCTGAAACATAGGCTGCTTGTTCTATAAACATCATCCCGGGGGATGCTGGGCTGAAATCCGTATAGGTATTAGGAAAATATGTTTGTGAAAAATTAATAAGTTGAGCTCTAATGTCATTAAAGTCCTTATTAATGTATATTATATCTTTATTTTGTGATGCCATTATCTAAAATTTAATTCTAAAGTATCGTTTATTCCAGTATTTGGTATATTGTACCTTATGTTTACTTGTATTGTATTTGAATTTATACTTTGTAAAACCTCCACCTCATCAAGATTAATACCCTCAAAATTATTAGATATCTTTTCTTGTAAATCTTCTTTTATATAATCAAAATTATTGTTAGATATTTGAGTAAAAATATATGTTCTTAATCCAGCACCAAATGAAGGGTTTGAAATTCTTTCACCAGGGTTTGTTAATAAATAATTAATTAGATTATTTTTAATAGCATCCTTAGTTTGATAGTTAGGAATAAAGGCAACAGGACCATTTAAAGGCAGACCAACACCAATAGCGACTCTAGGTCGTAAATCATTGGGGTAAACTCTTCTTGCTCCAAATGCCATATTATTATCCTTTACTATTTATTAACCCCATTATTTGATCCATACTTACACCCCCGGTAGGTAAAGAACCATTAGGTGATGTTGTATCCATTCCGGGGTTAAAGTTCATAGGCACATCCGCTGATGTTGCATTTAGGGTTCCATCCCTTCCAGGTCTCATACCATCTAAAACACTCATCATATTTTCTCTTAACTTTAACTTGTCAGTTTCAGGTAGGGGGGTTTGTGCTGTGGGGTTTAATGGTCCAGGTAAGGGTTGTTTATATTGTGGTACAGGTGTTGCATTTTCGAAGACTTGATGTTTTGGGGAACGTACTGCTTCTAAAAGAATTTCTTTCATTTCCTCTTGGATTGATTCTTTTACAGCCCCTTTTATGATGGATTTTAATTGACTTAATTTCATGTTGTGTTGATTTATTATAAATATTAAACTAGTAAGCTTTTAAATTATTTTGTTGTATATAAAATACGAGTTCATCAATTAAAATTTGATCTGATGAGCTAAATGATTGTTCTCCTTTTAATAAGGTTACTCCTTGGCTATTTTTGGCAATAGCAAACCTTCTTTTTAAGGTACCTACTGGGTTTTTGTTGTCAGTTGTAACACTTAATATAAAACCATTTATATTAGATATAACGGGATTACCATCTTCTATCTGTTCATCAGATAAATTTAATAGATCTTGGTTTATTAAAATTAATTCAGCATTTGATGTTCCATTTTCTTCAGCACATTCTTGAACTAATTTATCTATACCTTTTAGTAATAATACTACAGTCACTGTACCTGCTATTAAAAATACTAAAGAAGTTAATTGAGATTTATTTAAGTTTTTATTTTGTATTTCTAACTTTTCTAATTCATCATTTAAATGTTGAAGTTTAGCAGTAACTGAATAAGGTTGGGCAAATATTAAACCACCAAAATCCTTTAAAGGTGGTGTTCCTGTGGCTTGGGGAAAAGGTAAAGAATCTAATGATAATCTTACTCCTTTTAGAGTGCCGGCTAAGGCCAAAAAAGCTGTGGCTAATGCCGTATTTGTAATGATAGTAAGATATATTTGGTTTAGTTGTCTTACTGTTCTATTTCGATTTTTAATTATATTATCTAGGGATTGAGGTGTAGGGCAAGTTTTTCTGTTTGATTGTGATAATTTTGAAATACCAAATTGAATTAACATCCCAATAACTAAAGGTAATAATTTAGATTTTATAGTGTCTACAAGTTTTCCAATACTAAGTTTTCTTGCAGATATAATTTGTTCTATAGGGTCAAGGGCTAGACTATTTACTAAGGATTGTGCCTGGTCTATTTTATTTTTATATTCTTGGGATATTATTTCAGATGCCTTAGATGTATTAATTAAACTAAAAGCTTGTAGGTTAGTTTTAATTGTTCTGTCACCATTTATAATGGGTACATTTCCGGGGATGAATCCACTTTTAGAATATAATAAACCAATATTAAGTATACTTTTTTGATTTTGAGGTATTATAGGTACTTTAACTTCTAATGTAAAGTTACCTTGACTATCTGTTGTAGTAGATTTTGGGGAGGCTACATTAAATACTTGGTCTTGGAAATCTAAATCTATTTTAGTACTAATTAATTCAGAAGATATAGGTAATCCTATACTAGGGAGGGTTGATTCTCTTTCAGGATTTACTCCTAATTGTACTTTTACTCCTGTTAAAACATCACCATTTGTTTGATCAAATATCCTCCCAGATATTTTATAAGTCTCTAACGTTGGTTTTTGACTCTTTAATTTTAATTTTAATTGGTTTATTTGGGATTTAATAGCTTCAATTTTAGATTTTTCAGAGTTTGTTTTAATATTATTTTTAGCTTGGATTTTTTCTCTGGCCGTTAAATTAGTAGTAGATTTGTTAGATTCAACATTAGCTAAATTTAATTCCTTTGTAGATGATGTTCCTATTTCACTTAAATTAATATTATATCGAGTAGATAATGAGTTTATTTGTGCTGATATTTCTAATATGTTAATTTCTTCTCCTAAAAGTTTTATACCATTAGGGGTTTTAAGGGAATTTTGTGCTAATAATAATAATTGATCTTCTTCCATATTATATAGTTTTTACAACTTTAGAAGTATAATTTTTAATGTTACCCAACATTAATGTTAATTGAGTTTGTGCTGAACCTGCAGGACCCCCACTTAAGGCTAATTGAGGTTCTACTGAAAGGGTTTGACATAATAGTTGGAGTTTTGATAATAAATCACTAAAATCTCCTATAAAATTATCTCCTAAAATAACAGATTGATTAGCATTAGTATCACCTAATCTAATTTTATTTTTACTAGATTGTAGAACAACATCTCCTTCTTGAGAATATATACCCACAGATTGGATTGAAGATAAAGATATATTTGTAAAAGCATTTAATATAATACTATCGGATTTGCTATTAAAAACTAATCTATCAGAACTTAGTAATGCTTGACTCCCACTATATGATGTGAGGGTTTCAGGTGGAGATTTAAAAGCAGAAAAAGAGGTAATAGGTATTTTTAAAGGTATTGTTTGGTTAGAGGTTAAATATAATGAACTTAAATCTTCATTTATATTTTCAACTGTAGGGACCCAACCTTCTTCACTAGAATTTATAGATTGACCATTTCTTAATACAGTAATAGGGTCACCATTTTCACCGTTGGTTGACCAATTATTAGAATTAACTTTAGCAGTACTCCCAAAGCGAATAGAATTACCCCACCTACCTTCTAATATAACATCCCCAGCATAAGATAAAAGGGGATGAATATTACTTCGTTCAACAAAGGTCCCACCAACTAAGGGGGAATTAAAATCGTAATTAACTTCTTCTTCAGTTGATTTTCGGGTCTGCCCTTGTTCTATTTCTTGGTAATTTTTATTTTCGGTTGGTTGTGTATTAGATTTTTTTAATAAATTAGGATAACCATTCATGTGTTGATTATTCCAAACTGCAATAGAATTTAAATAATAATATCTAGTAGTGTTATTATTAGTAGAAAGATTATTATCGGGGAGCAGGAAAAGAAGCACCAACTCATTTACTAGGGGATAATTTTTAGCAAATGATAGTAGGGGTATAGCAAAGTTATTGTTTTTTGATTGTAAATTAGCACCTTCAACCGGTTCAAAAAATATAGTACCTATCCCAACCCAACCACCCTTAGATTCAAAAGAGGGATGGTTGGAATCAAGAATTATATCTGTTACCCTAGCTGAAATAACATTTTGGGAAAGGAAGTCAATTTGTTGTTGTAACTGAGTACTTGGGTTGGTACTTACATTTAATTGTTGATTTACACTTGCAAAACCATATTTATTTGACATCTTTTTTATCTTCGAAATTAGTATTTAATTTATCTAATTCTTCCATTAATTGGTTTTTTTCTTCTTCTGTTATACCCGTTGAGTCATCACTAGAGCTGTTATTGAGCGCACGCTGTACTATAGTAGCCATTTTAATTAACTGTTCATCGTTACGTACACCAATATCTAGATACTCCTTAATTAATGGAACAATTAAAGTAGCATCTCCGATATCACTAATTAAGGGTTTTAACTCAGATATTAAACCTGAAATTTGTTTTTCTTTTCTTTTTTGGTTATTGTATATTTCTTCTAGAATATTTGAGAATTTTTTCTTCCCAAATACAATACTTTCTAATGATCCCATAATGTAATTTTGTTATAAATATGGAAATAAAAGGGTTTTAGAATTTAGCGTAACCATTTTCTAAGAAAAATATATACTGTTGTTTAAATATAGCATGTAGTTTATCTGCTATTTTAGTAATTTTAGGAGTTTTTACATCAACCATTTCCCTAATATAGATATAAAGAGCTTTTTTATTAAACACTTCTAATGTTTCTCTTCTTCTAAATAATTCTAGTATAGCGTCTGCTATTTGGGCATCATTCTTTTTGGGGAATAATTCAAATATGTGTTCTGAAACATGGTCTGTAAAAATACTAACATATTTATCTAGATCACTTTTTATCTCCTCATCTCCTTGGTTATAAGTGTGGGTTGAGTCTTCCCCAGTAAGTACATCTACCTCTACTTTTTTAATTTTATTACTATAATTTTTTGTATTATACAATATTAACCATCTTTTAACTATAGTACCAAAATATGAATATGCTTTAGCACCTCTTGTAGGGTCAAATAAATGAATTTTAGATAATAAGAAGGTAATTATCTCATGTTGTAAGTGTTCTAAATTCTCTACATCAGTATGGTAGAATTTAAAGGTATGTATAATATTTTGTGTAAGTTTAAAAAACGCGAAATGTATTTCACGTTCATAAATTTTACTTCTGGTGGAGAAACATGAGGTATTATTATATAACACAATAGCATTTTCAGTTTCTTGGGTGAAGTAATTTTTACTTTTAGGTCGTCTTTTTTTTATTTTTATAGTCATTCTTTTTTCTTAAACTGTAATAAATCATTTTGAATTTTCTTTACTTCATTAAAAAACCAACCAATTTCATCATCACTTTTAAAAGAACCTTTATAGTCTATTTCTTTTAAACGAACACTATTGGAATTAATGTTTTCCTCTATCTTATCGAGGAATTCGTTTTGAGAAATTACAATATCTATTAATTTTTCATGTTTTCGAAAGAGATTAATAGTCGTATATCCTAAGATAACGACTAAAATCCCTAATATAATAACTATTATTTGTAACATTATAAACTATTTAACATATTTTTTAATCCTTGACTAGCAATGGTATTAAGTGCCTTAGATTTAGTTGTTGGTTTGTTATTTAGTGGTAATGTAAAATTGGGTTTTGGGGTAGGCACGCTATTTTTAGAAAGCTTTGGTAACCATTCAATTTCAAATTCAATCCGCGCAGCCATCATATCTGCTTGGTGGAGAATAAAAGGTAGGGAAGTGCGAGGTTTGGTTTCGGGCATAAATCCTTTTAAATATTTATCATTAGCTGGATCATAAATCCCATCATGGGTTTGAATTGCAACCATCTCATTAAAGGTATATTTAATATCATGTTGTTGTAATAAGAATAAACCACGATCTGGAACTGATGCAAAAGGTAAAGCAGTATTAAAGGTATAATCTTCATCTAATTTTTCTTTACGCCATTTGTCTGTCTGAGGGATATATGCTTCATGTTTCTCTGAACCCATTTTACCTAAATCATGATTTATTGCTGAGAATACTAATTCTTCCTTAGTAAATGTAGACATATCACAACCAAATTTTTCCCACATATCTGAGGTGGCTAATGCTCCTCTAACAACTCTATTAACATGGTCAACATATCCTCCAGGGAATGCTGAGTGGTATTTTTTATGGTTGGCCGCAGGCATTAATATTATGCGGTCCTCAAATTTCTTATAAAAATCAAGTAGTTTTTGTTGGCGAGGCATTTCTATATACTTTTCTATATTACTTAGAAATTCACCCCAATTATTTTGGATTTGTTCTGCTGTCAATATCATAACCTTATTTTTTTTTATTTTAATGTACTATTAAGTTCCTGAGGACTCATTGGTTCTCTTTCCACTATAGTCCTAATATCTTCAATAACTTCTTGTGCCTTAGAGATATTATTTTTATAAACCTCAATTGGTTCCTGGGTATTAATTATTCTTTGTAAATTTATTAAAATGTGGTCTAATTGTTCTAATCTCCTATTAAGAGTTTCTCTGTTTCTCATTATTTTATTTTATTTTTAATTCCTTTTACATTTTTTAAAACGGGTGATTTGAAGGTATGAAAAGAATTTTTAATATCCTAGTTATTTTACTTCTTTCCTCTCAATAATTTGTTGTATTGAAAATAAATGAGCACATTTAATATAATCTTCATAATCTTCATAATATTTAATAATTCCATTTAATATACTATATAACAATTCAGGATCAAACCCGTGTATTGCCTCTTCATCTTCCCCATTCTTAGGATTTATTTTTTTAATATATTCCCAAGCTCTACTATTTATAGCAAATTCCGAAGCATCTTTTGTAGATTCTAGATTATATTCAGGTGATTCTTGTTTTAGAAATTTCTCTAGTTTTTGATGGAAAATTTGATGGTTCTGTATAAGTTTAACAAACATCCCTATTTTAGCATAAGGCCCATTCATGAAATCTTGGATTTCAGCCTTAGTTTGTGCATCATCTACAATCTTACCATCAACAAACAATTGAAAAATCTTTTCTTTATCTAGCATCTTCATTTTAAATAAAATTATATTTAATTATAAATATATATCCTAACTACACACCATCAATTTCATTCTCTAATTCTTCTCTAATTTTTTCTAATCTTTCATATTCCCTAATAACATTTATTTTATTAGGGTTTTTAGGGTGATGAATCCATAATTCTTCCATCTCCCTAACTATAAGAATTAGACTGTTGATTTTTTCTTGTTTATCCTTCATGGTGTATTTAATTTAATTTATAATATATTAATTCATCTTTCATCTCTACAGTCTCCCAGTCCAATTTAAACCCCATTAACTTATTAATAGCATCCATTTTTTTACTAGCTGCAAGCCAATCTATTGTTCTTTTCATTACTATTCTTTTGCCCATTATATATAATCTTTACCTATTGTTTCTATAGTTATTTTTATAGTTTCCAAATCTAATTGAAAAAATTCTCTCTGTGAGTTAACGCGATATTTATTTAACGCGTGATGTATGGTACCCTCCAATTGTTCCGCATTAAAACACGCGAAAGCCCATGCTACTTCATACGGAAGCACCACACCAGTAGCATTAGATACTTGCTTTGCTCTTTCTTCTGGTGGAAGTTTAGTATAACCTATTTTAAAAATTCCTGGTTGTAATGGGTTTGATAATACATATACCCATTGATTCCCTTTACCTCTATTTGAAAATATATTTCTTTTTCTAGCAGTAAAATATGTAACGTCTTCCCACCCCTCCCCTTTTTCGGAAGGTGTGATTGTAAAATATGATGCTACTTTAACACTAGTATCAATATAATTCTCTTTTAGTGGGATATAATTTTTGGATTCTAATTCTGTTATACGTTTCATTAGTTTACGAATTCTAAAGCCTTAGAAAATAATTTTTGGTTTAACTCCTGGTCTTGTTTGAAATTCTTAATAATTCGGGCTTGTCGAACTTTACCTTTTAATGTTTTATAATGGAAATTACCTTCAATAATATTCTCTTGAACTCTATTAAAAACTTCCCATAATCCCATCCCCTTATCAGCATCTCTTTGATGAGTTAAAACTTCATTAATAGCTTGATTATCGAAAGAATTATTTGTACCTTCAATTCTTAGATCTAGAAACGATTTCGCTAATTCAAGTACTTGTACTTCTGACAACTCAATTTCTTTCATTCTATTCATTGATTCAACTGTCAAAGGCAACTTAGCAACCATTTCTTTAATAACACCTTGTAATGTTTCGAAATCATAACCCATATGGCGAACTCTAATATCCTCAAATGTTTCTGTTGCTATAACTAAACCATTTTCACAAATCATTCTAAATAAACCCGCGGTAAATTTAAATGCATTTTTACCATCGTGAGAATTAGTAAGTAATACTTGAGGATAAACTATATCACCATCCCCACCCTCGATAACAACATCAGGATTTCTAAAAACAACTAAATGTTTTTGGAACCCAATTGTACCTTCTTTTCTTGCTTTAACTTCCTTAGAATCTACAACACCCCAACCTAATAATTCCATATCTGCTATAACTTTATCAGTTGGGATATGTGTATATTTATCTGAAGTATCTTTTGAACCTAATTTGGTAAAAATACTTGGAGTTGTAATTCTTAACTCTTCTAAACTTTTGAACTCTGTGTTTTCGTAATTTAACATAAACCTTTATTTTTATTAATTAATTAATGAAACTTCGTGTCTCACTTATACGTAAAGATACGAAATATTACCTGTGCATCCAAGTCTTTATGCTTAAGTGTATAGAGAATGGTGGGTATCTAGAGTTGCAAATATAAATTGCTAAATGAATGTGCTACATTTTAAACAGTAAGTCTCTTGACTATTATGTACATCTGCTCTGTCGGACATAAGATGCCTGCAATTAGATGATTCACTAATAACGCTTATGATATCCCTATTTTTTATATCCATCTTGTAACCCACACTACTTTTTTTTATTTTTAAAACAATGATTTACTTCTGCTGTACTGTAGAATTTAGAAATTTCTTCTTGCATAAAACCATCTGGGTTTAACTTCGGTTCTTTTAACCCCACATCCGCCTTACTTAAAAGCAAATTCATTGTACTGACTAATTCACTTTTACGTACTCGTTCATCGTTCAACATCTGTAGTATAATAGGTACCACGGTTTCGTTTTTAGAAATCTCGTTAATAATTAAACTTTCCTTAGCAGCTTCACTAATCCAGGGTAGTTCAATAATTTCTTTAATTTTTTTTAGGTTCATTTCAATTATTATTAGTTTTTAATTTGTAAATTTATACTATGGATTACAACCACACATATTAAACGTTAATTGCAATTAAGTCTATCATTTAACCTTCCATCTACATCTAATCTCCCACAATTTAAAGATCCCCCAATACTAAACCATCCATTATCAACTGTTCTAACAAAAACCTCATCTACACCCTCTTCATCTGTTGTTTTTATAAAAAAATCATTAATTTTATTGTACAACCAATAACATTGCTCAACCTCTTTTTCCCAACAAGCCAAATTTTCTTTATCTATTTTTTCAAACGGTCTAATTTCTTTAACTATAACCTTGTATCTTCTGCTAATGCTAACTTTCCCATCATCAAAAGCATTATATTCTGTATTTATTTTTGGTATTTCCATTTAATCTTATTTATTTAACTTAATTGTTTTCTAATTTTATCTAGATTACTCCTTGCTTCTGTTACATCTATTCCTTCCTGTCCGTGAAAGTAATCTTCCCATCTTGAAAGTGTTTCATCTATTTCCTCTAGGTAATCTATAGTTGTCATATTTATTAAAATCATTTATTAACATATACGTAAAGATACGAAATATTTCCTGTGTAGCCAAATCTCCAGCGCATTACTTTTAAAAAACAGCAAAATAATAAAATTTACTCCTACACCAACCCACACCCCCATCCATAAATACGTATATACAAACCACTTCCACCTACTTTCTAAAATTACGTGA
>Ga0209414_1000255_pt1 | contig 25005 bp, 20 predicted proteins | sample LakVidmifraction_4_FD_181154 | JGI IMG/M metagenome (GOLD analysis project Ga0209414, IMG submission 181154) | Hypersaline microbial communities from Lake Vida, Antarctica - Brine Hole Two &gt;0.2 micron (SPAdes) (version 2) | ecosystem: Environmental > Aquatic > Non-marine Saline and Alkaline >...
CAAAACAATATTGATTTGCATGTTCTGCAGGTAGCACAACCTTCCAGGTTGTAGGCGTTTCCACTTGCAAGCTGGAAGCTTGCGCTACTTTTTTCATGTTTTTCATTAGATTTCGTATTTAGATATTGAATATATCCTAGATATAATATAACATTAGAGCTTTACTTAAAATTATATATTAAAGAAAGCACAAATAATGATTAAATTTTTGAAAAATAGACTAATAATCTGCATATTAGCAACCCTAACACTCTGTACATCTATCCTCGCAGAGATGGATAATTCAAATGTTATAAGGCTCATAAACGATGGAGATGTGAAAAGTCTGTCAAAACTTATCGAAGTTGCTCCAGAAAAAATTTTTCAAGCAAAGGCATCAAATGCATCAGGTCCACTACACTGGGCGGTAGCTTTAGACCAACCAAAAGTAGTAGAACTGTTTATAGACCAAGGTTTAAGCCCCAATGCCAAGACGCTCAAAGGAACAACACCTTTGCACTACGCAACTAAAGACAATAATGTTAGAATTGGTAAAATACTTATTGCAGAGGGAGCCGACGTAAATGCAACGAATGAAAGTGGATACACTCCAATTTTCTTTTCGGCACTTAGCAATGATACTGATTTTGTAAGTCTCTTAATCAAAAATGGTGCCGATGTAAATGTTATGGCAGACAACAACACCACTCCACTACACTGGGCGGCAAATGGTAATGCAATAAAGAGTGCAAACTATCTAATAAAAAAAGGTGCGATGGTTGATACAGTAACAGTTAACGGCCATACACCTCTTTATTATGCAGTTCAAAACCAAAACCTTAAAATGATTGAACTGCTAATTAAAAATGGGGCAGATAAAACAAAAGATCCAGAGATTGCAAAACTTCCAATCACAGATCCAAAGATATCAAAAATTATTGAACAAGCAACAGTTAAAACAGAAACACCAAAAGAAGCCAACCCAGACAAAACTGTAAAAGAGATCCAACAGAAAGAAACTGTTAAAACTGTTACACCTAAATCGGTAAGCTCAGACAAAACTGTAAAAGAACCCAAAAAAGCAGAAACTGTAAAAGAGAAGAAACAAGCAGAAGATCTGAAAAAATCTAAAGAGTTGGCAGATAAGATTGCACTCGAGAAGCAGGTGATAAAAGAAAATGGTGAGAACAGATTCAAAGGCAGCATAACTTCTATGGATGGCTCTGTCTACAATGGTGATATTCTTTTAGGCATGCCTGATGGATTAGGTACAAAGCAGTTTAGCAATGGTGATATATACTCCGGTTACTGGAAAGATGGCAAATTCAGTGGAAAAGGATCATATAATTTTGCTGATGGCAGTGAGTATTCTGGTTCATGGCAAAATGGCAAATTTGATGGATTAGGAAAACTGAAGTATTTCAATGGAGACTACTTTGATGGGTTATGGAGTGGTGGTAGATTTATCGAAGGTAAGGGGAAATATACATTTGTCGATGGCGACATATATGAAGGCAAGTGGAAAAATGACTATTTGTGGGGAGAAGGAAAATATCAGATACGTGGTGGTTCAACTATTCGTGGTATTTGGGACCAAAATGATTTAATAGAGGAATTTAAAGAGAATGAATGAAAAATATCCATTTAGTGAAATAGAAAAGAAGTGGCAGAACTATTGGAACGCGGAAGGCTTCTTCAAAGTAGACGAAAAAGATACTGAGAATAAATTTTATTGTTTAATGATGTTTCCATATCCATCAGCAGCTTTGCATGTTGGACATGGAAGAAATTACATAATTGGTGATGCTGTTGCCCGTTACAAAAAGATGCATGGTCTTAATGTTCTTAGTCCAATGGGATGGGACTCTTTTGGGTTGCCGGCAGAAAATGCTGCAATAAAGTCAGGTATTCATCCAAAGAAAAGTACATTTTCCAACATTGACACAATGAAAAAACAGCTAAACAGCTGGGGAGTATGTTTTGACTGGGATAGAGAGGTCGCTTCATGTACGCCTGAATATTACAAATGGACTCAATGGCTATTTCTTCAATTCTATAAGAAAAACTTAGCATACAAGTCTAACTCTTCAGTAAACTGGTGCCCTTCATGTGCAACAGTGCTGGCAAACGAACAAGTTGTTGACAACAAATGCGAGCGTTGCTCATCTGAAGTTGATGAGAAGAAACTTGATCAGTGGTTTTTCAAGATTACAGAATATGCTCAAAGACTACTTGATGATTTAAACAAGCTTGACGGATGGCCGGAAAACGTGAAAACAATGCAAAAAAACTGGATTGGCAGAAGTGTCGGCTCAGAAATTGATTTTGAACTTGTTCCAAGAACAGATGAGAAAAAAGATTCTATATATGTAGTTAAATGTTTTACAACGCGAGTAGATACAATTTACGGGTGTACATACATGGTCATGGCTCCTGAACACTCTGTATTGGAAGAGCTTGTTTTAGGGTTACCACAAGAACAGGATGTTTTGAATTTCATTAATGAAGCATCTAAGAAAACAACTATTGAAAGAACTAATAACAAAGAGAAAAATGGTGTTTTCACTGGTCGCTACGTTATAAATCCATACAATGGTGAAACAATTCCTCTATGGATAAGCGATTATGTTATCATGAACTACGGTAGTGGTTCAGTTATGGCTGTTCCTGCCCATGATACCAGAGACTGGGCTTTTGCAAAAAAATATGATTTACCAATTAGAATATCAATTCAGAATCAAGAAGAATCTTTAAATTTGGATGATATGACAGAAGCCTATACAGAGGATGGAATAAATGCGGACTCTGGACAATTCACAGGAATGCAGAACAGAAAAGCTATTCCGGCGATGATTGCATATGCTGAAGAGCAAAATTTTGGCAGACCAACAGTTAATTTCAGACTTAGAGACTGGTTGATAAGTCGTCAACGTTACTGGGGTGCACCAATTCCAATTATCTACTGTGATGACTGTGGTGCAGTTCCCGTACCTGAAAAAGATCTGCCTGTTGTTCTCCCTGAAAATGTTGAATTTAAACCAACAGGTGATTCTCCGCTTAAAACATGCAAAGAGTTCATGAACACAACTTGTCCTAAATGTGGCAAAGCTGCTACTCGAGAGAGTGATACAATGGACACATTTGTGGATTCAAGCTGGTATTTTCTGAGATACCTATCTCCTCACGATGATACACAAGCAATTAATACAGAGGCTTGCAACAATTGGCTACCAGTAGATCAATATATCGGAGGCATTGAACATGCAATCTTACATCTTCTTTATGCACGTTTCTTTACAAAGGTAATAAATGATCTTGGTCTTATTGACTTTGATGAACCATTTGAACATCTTTTCACACAAGGCATGATACAGAAGCGTAGTGATAAAGATGGACAGCTTTATAAAATGTCAAAATCAAAGGGTAACGTTGTCTCTCCTGATGCATTAATTGAACAATATGGTGCAGACACAGTAAGACTATATACCCTATTTATTGGACCACCTGAAAAGGATGCCGAGTGGAATGATTCAGCTATTGAAGGTTCATCCAGATTTTTGAAGAGAGTATGGAGAGTTGTCTACACCAACAAAGAAACTCTTTTAAAATATAAAGGCTCTACTCCTGTAATTGAGAATATGGAAGACGTTGAAAGAGACTTGTATAGAAAACTGAACGAGACAATTAAATCTGTTTCTCACGACATGGATGGCAGTTTCCATTTTAACTCTGCTATTGCACAAATCATGGAGCTTATGAATACACTTGAGGCTTCTGCTATAAATGAAAGCAGTAGCGAATCTCATAAAGTGGTATTTAGAGAGACTATTGAGTCTATCTTGATTCTTCTTTCACCATTTGCACCTCATATTTCAGAAGAACTATGGAGAGAAATTGGTTATGATAACAGCATCCTAACAGCAACTTGGCCTAAATGCATTGAAAAAGCACTTGAAAAATCTGAAATAGATATAGTATTGCAGGTAAACGGCAAAGTCAGAGGTCATATCACAATACCAGCCGGAACATCACAAGATGAACTGGAAAAACTTGCTTTAGACAATGAAGGTGTTACTAAATTTACAGAAGGTAAAACGGTAAGAAAAGTTATTGTTATTCCAGATAAACTTGTCAATATTGCTGTGAGCTAAAGAATTACGAATATTATAGTGTTTACTAAATGAGAACTATGAGAGTTATGGGAATTATGTTTTGTGTTAGACATGCAGGTACATAATTCCCATCGTTCACATAATTCCCATTCTTAAACTTATACCTTAGAACATAGAACTTAGAACAAAGAATAATATGAAAATAGATAAAGTAATAACAGGTGAGTTTCAAGTCAACTGCTTCATTATACATAATGATGGCAAAGCTATTATTATTGATCCAGGTGATGATGTGGACTTGATTGAAGCAAAGATAAAAGAACTGAATGTGACCCCCATTCTATATATACAGACGCACGGACACATGGATCATATATCTGCTCTAGCTGAAATACAATCAAGATTTAAAGCCCCGGTATATATGGCGGAAGAAGATGCAAAATGGGCGTTTACAGATATAAACTGTATGCCTCCATTCTTCCCTACTCCCCCCACAAGTACTCCAATTGCAAAATATGTTCAAGATGGTGACGATTTCTGCTTTGCAGGTCTACGTTTTAAAACAATCAGAACACCTGGTCATACTCCAGGAGGTATATGCATATACTTCTATGAAAATCAGGCACTATTTTCTGGCGACACTGTGTTTGCAGGATCAGTTGGTAGAACAGATCTGCCTGGTGGAGATTCAAGAATATTAACAGAGTCCCTAAGAATGCTTCTGAAAACCATACCTAACAACACAAGAATCTATACTGGACATGGACCGGCAACAACAATGGATCTTGAAAAAAGAAACAACTTCTATTTTCAAAACATTTCTACTAACGAGGAGTAAGTATGGAGAACAGTTCAATCTTTGATATTGGCAGCAACATTGAAAACATCGATGCTGAAGATATTGTTGCACAAGTACAAAAAAAAGTTGAGCAAAATATGGAAGATGGTATTTACCAGGATCCAACTATTGCTGCAGCCGAGAAACATAGACTTATCAATGTTAAAGGTATTGAAGATTTTACTCCATATTTTATGTCTTGCCTAAAGGCATCCATCAATATTGATATCAATGATTTTGAGATTGTAGAAAAACGTTCAAAATTAAGCAAAGTACTTGTTAAATTTAAAACTCTGATATGGAAAAGCCTTAAATTTTATACCTATCGTATGTGGTCTCAACAGAACTATGTAAACTCCCTACTACTTTCAGCGCTTGAAACTGTTGAACAAAATCATAGAATACAAATTGAATCTTTGGAAAAACGAATCACCGAACTTGAGAAATCTAAAGACAATGGGTAGTAGTAAATGGTTAATGGTTAATGGTTAATAATTGGAATTCGCTACGCTCATATTATTTATTATATGCCAAGCTGAGGCTAGGCGGGGGCAGAAAAAGAGCCAAATAACATTTATGAAATAGTGATAATATGAGAAAAAAGTTTGTAAAGTTTTCCGCGCCCAAGGGACGCAGCTACATCGTTAGTTTTGCAAATTAACTGTTGAATTGCTGTTTCACCCTGTATCCGCGCCCAAGGGACGCAGCTACATCGTTAGTTTTGCAAATTAACTGTTGAATTGCTGTTTCACCCTGTAGCCGAGTCGCTCCGGCTCGGTAGTTCCCGCTTTGCGGGGACAACAAGGGCTGACAGCCCTAAATAAAATAGCCTAGGGCAACGCCCTAGGTTTAAAAAACACAAGCAAAGCTTGTTTCCTGCCCACGGCAGTGTCCTTCCTTGGAAATTGGATCCCACTTGGCGGGACTAGCAAAGCTAGTGTGTTGGCTATTGGATATTGAGAAATATAGATACTAAGATTTAACAAGTAGCACGTATAAAGAACCTGAAAACATATTGAGGAAAAATCAATGAACATTGCTCTCGTTGCACCAAGATTTGCAGAAGGAACAACACTGGGTGGAGCCGAAACTCTAATGCGGGAAACTGCATTAAATCTGGCAGACTCAGGGCATAATGTTACCGTCCTATCGACCTGCGCAACAAATCACTTCACCTGGGCAAATGAATTGCCTGCCGGCGAAAAACAATTTGAGAACATAAAAGTTATTCTTTTCAAAGTGAATGAAGATAGAAACCTTGACCTATTCCATAAGATACAGACAAAAATCTCAAATTTCGAAGAGGTTACATTTGAAGAAGAGGAACTGTGGCATAAGAATAATGTCAGTAGTGATGATTTATATGAACATCTTCGAAATAATACCAACTATGACAAAATTATAATCAGCCCATACCTATTTGGACTGATATATTTCACTGCACAGATTTGTCCAGGAAAAACAATACTACTCCCCTGCCTTCATGATGAAGCATTTGCATACCTTCAAACAATAAAGAATATGTTCCAAACTGTTAATTCATACATTTTCAATACAGAGCCGGAGATGAATCTTGCAAAAAAACTTTATGATATTGACCTATCCAGAGCAACAGTTATCGGTATGTCAATTGAAGATTTCACAGTACAGACAGGAGCATTTGCCAAAAAGCACAATATAACCTCACCATTTATATTGTATTGCGGAAGACGAGAATCTTTAAAAGGTACCCCTATGCTGATTGACTATTTTACGGCATTTAGAAAAAGAACAGGCATTGACTTGAAACTTGTGCTTACAGGAAAAGGAGATTTTGAGACAGATGAGGATACTCGCAAACATATAATTGATGTTGGTTTTGTTTCAGAAGAAGACAAACACAATGCAATGGCTGATGCCGTTGCCCTTTGTCAGCCATCTCAGAATGAAAGTCTGAGTATTGTAATACTTGAGTCTTGGCTGGCAGGTAAACCTGTTATAGTGAACGGACAGTGTGAGGTCTTAAAACATCAATGCAACAAAAGTAATGCAGGTCTCTGGTTCTCCAACTATCCGGAATTTGAAATGGAACTAAAACTACTACTTGATACTCCCGGATTGTCAAAAACTCTCGCTCGAAACGGCAGAGACTTTGTTATAAAGAACTATTCCAAAAAAGCAATCCAAGAAAAACTCAACAGCGCAATAGAGCTTTAAATCTATATAACCTTACAGTCATAAGACAAAAACTTTGAATCATCAGTAACAATTGGGTATCCATTAGAAAGACCTTGAGCTATTAGCATTCTGTCAAAAGGGTCTTTATGGTGAAACGGCATATCTTTAAGCAAAAGAGCATCTTTTCCCTTAAAATCCAATATTTCAAAACCACTTTCTAAAGCCACTTCCACAGGATCAAAATCACATATAAGTTTACCAATTGAAGCTTTTATAGTTATCTCAGCAATACTAATAGAACTAACATAAACAATATTAGACATAGTTTGAATGGCATCTCTTTTCTGTTTATCAAGTTTTGATGGATCAGAGATTGACCAAAGAAAAATATGTGTATCAATTATTATCTTCATTTATCATCACCATAAAACATATTGTTAATATCAACATTTTCATCATTAAAATCACTAGGTACTTTTAATTTGCCTTTTAACAACCCAAGTTTTCTCTTACCAGTAGGTTTATGAATGACCAAATCAACAATAGGAAGATTATGTTTGGCAATTACAACCTTCTCTCCATGATAAACCATATCTATTAGCTTAGATAAATTTGTTTTTGCATCTGAAATATTAACTATCATATTTTTATCTCCATATTTTTATTATGGTCTTTTATACCAAAACAGACCAAGTTGGTCAAGTTTTATTTTTATTCATCCCAGTTTTTCTGGTTGAACCCTTTTATGTCAGCGAGGACTATTTTAAAGAAATTGAAAAGGGAAGATATTGGAATGCCTACGTCGGTATTTAGGTAGCGGAACTCGAGTGTGCGAGAGAGGCTTTAACCATTGAAGATAAAGGTACTGTCAAAAATTCTATGAAAAAATGATTACGCCCTGAAAGGGCAACTTATACTAGCCCTAGGCAACGCCTAGGGTAATAAGCGTTAATTTTTGTTGCGCCCTGTAAGGGCAACTTAATAAATATAGGGTTAAGCTGCCCTTACAGGGCGAGGCGTATAATGTTGGCAGAAGACCCAGGGCGTTGCCCTGGGTTGGTATAATTTGCCCTTTCAGGGCGTTAAATAAGGGGGATAAGACAAAACAATCTGTATCCCATTGATTTAGAACAAAATAGGTCTTTAAAAGTATAAAACTTTTGACAGAACCAAGATAAACAATAGGGTGAAGCAATGAAGCGACACGACAAGGTAAATGAGGCTTTTGATTTCCAACGTAACACTCTTTAGATTAGTAGCTTGGTCGAACAAAAAAGCATGACTCACAAAAACAGTAACAGAGCCATCTTTCATATAATCTTGTTACAAACTATTATTTCATAAAAAGATACCGACTATACAGGCTGTTAGAACAGATGCAAAGAAACCGGCAACCATGGCTTTTAATCCGAGTTTTGCAAAGTCTTTTCGACGCTCTGGAACAAGACTGCCGACTCCACCAACGAGCAAACCAATTGTTGCAAGATTTGAAAAACCGCAAAGTGCATATATTGCTAGAATATATGAACGATCTGATATTACATCCTTTAGCTTCATCAACTCTAAATACCCTAAAAAATCACCGGCAATCACTTTTACCCCAAGAGTACTGGCAACTGATAAAACATCTTTCATCTCAACTCCCATTATCAAGGCAATAGGAGAAAGAATATATCCCATTATTCTCTGAAGGGTCAACTGCCCGCCAAATCCATCAGGGAGAATTGAGAACAGTGAATTGATTAATGCAATTACAGAAACAAACGCAAGCAACACCGCCATAACAGTAAGAGCAAGCTTTAAACCTCTTTCAGCTCCTTTACAAGCAGCATCAAAAACATTTACAGCATCATTTGCAACAGCAATATGACAAGAGTCAATTGTTTCAGGCACAGAATCCTCTGGAATCAACAACTTTGCAACAATCAATGCTGATGGTATGGACATGACTGTCGCACATACTAAATGTGTTGCATTGAACCCCATATTGACATATGCAGCAAATACCCCCCCACCTATAGTTGCCATACCGCTTACCATTAATACAAATAACTCTGAAGTTGTCATTTTACTTATATAAGGAAACACAACTAAAGGTGCAACTGTAACACCAAAAAACATGTTTGCAGAGGCAACTAAAGATTCTGCTCCTGATATTTTTAATAACTTATACATTATAAGTGCAAAAAACTTTATAACTTTCTGTAGAATTCCAAGATAAAACAAAATACTCATTAAACAAGAGAAGAAAATTATTGCAGGTATAACTTTTAAAGCAAAACAATTTGCATAGTTATTGCCAAAGATATAAGAAGCACCAACGCTGGAAAATCCAACTAACTTCAAAGATATTGTCTGGATTAATCCTATAAAAAAAACACCTACTGATGTCTTAAACATAAACAATGGTATTATTAATTGAATTGACAAACCTATTAAAATCAGTCGCCATGATACTAACTTCTTTGACTTACTACATAAAAATAGTAGCAAAACAATAACTAAAACACCTATCAAACTAGTCAAACGCTCTAAAAAATACATTTTTGTATGTACGCCTTTCGTGGTTACATTTTTGAAACAAACATTTATCTAACAATCACCTAACAATCTATAATTTATATATTGTCAGATAGTATATATTATTATAAAATCACGCAAAACATAACATATATGTGTATATTTGGCAAATAATATATCCAAATAAAACAATTGGCACACTTGTTGCTATATCATTCATCAAGTTAAATTTTAATATTTGCTTTAAGTAGGGCTTCCTATTTAATGTGAGATTGCGTATATTTTTGTACTAAGATGAGTTAGCCTTTAGTTTGCTAAAGGAGGCAGCTTGCTGAGGCTGGAGTTTACGACAGCAACGAGCGGAGCGAAGTGGCCCACTCATTGCAGTGCAAAAAGATGCGTGATATCGCATTATAAAGTCATAAACTCTGCATGAACTTTGTTTTAAAGTTCATCTGCAAGCTTTTTGGACAAAATATATCAAAAACCTTGCACTTCTAGTACATTGAGCATAGTATAAAACATTGTCAACAAGCAGATTATGAATTGAACAGGAAACCATAAGAATGAAAACAAGCAAAGTGTAATAAAACAAACAAAAAAAGAAGGAGTCATAAAATGACAAAGAAACTAAAAACATTAACAGCAGTTTTAGCAGGTGTGGCAGCTTTAGCTTCATCAGCAATTGCACAAGAAGCAGTGGTAATGGTTGAAGAAGACGTTGCACCAGTCAGTTTATCTGTAGGTGTGGATCTTGCTTCTGCATACGTATTCCGTGGAGTAACATTTAATGACAGCATGGTTGCACAGCCTTGGATGGATGCAACAACAAGTTTTGGACTAAACTTTGGTGTTTGGGCTAACTTTGACATCGGCGATTACGATGACACACTAGAAAAGAATCAGTTCTCTGAAATCGACCTATATGTTGGTTGGGGAACAACACTAGCTGACTTGGTAGATGTTGGTGTAGGTTACTGCGAATACACATACCCAATGGGTGGCGAAGCAGATAGAGAAGTCTCACTTTCTGCTGGTATGCCAGTAGGTCCTATCGGACTTGGTGTCGCTGCATATTTTGGTGTTGGCGGTGGAATTGAAAAAACAACTTATCTAGAAGCTACAGCTGAATATGGCATAGATATCACAGAAGAACTAAGTGCTGCTGTTTACGGTTCTGCTGGTTATCTAATTGACGCAAACAGTGATACTGAAGATGGCTTCCAGGATTACACAGCTGGTGTATCTCTTGGATACGGAATCTTCGGCGCATCAGTTACATATATAGGTCAAGGCGATGACAAAGTTCTACCTGAAGAGCAAGGCGGTTATGACGTAGAAGTTGTTGGAATGCTTTCTATTGGATACGAATTTTAAGAAAGACTCCCGAGTTATAATAGTTAGCCACTCAGCACTTAGTGCTGGGTGGTTTTTTTTTGCCTTTTTAGGTGATGATTTTAAATATATATATTATATAATTCCGATCATAGATCGGACGCTACATTACTTGCAAATAACGTTGTTTGAAAAGAATGTAGAGTCGGTTCTATGAACCGAAAAAATTTTGCCGTCACGCAGGTGACCCAACCGTAAAATCAAGGAGATTGTGCCTCGACAAAAAAAAGCATTGTTTGTATTGCGTGTTTAACATATAATACACACATGAAAATAATTCTGGCATCAAAATCTCCTCGAAGAGAAAAAATCTTGAGCAATATATTTTCAGAGATTACCATATACAATCCCAACATAGAAGAGGTATGTATTGATAGTAACCCTGAGAAAACAGCACAAACAAATGCATTACTGAAAGCTGAAATTGCAATATCAAGATTTCCCAACGAATATATATTAGCTGCTGACACCGTAATATCATTTGGAAACAAAATAATAGGTAAACCAACGAACTTTGACCATGCCTATAAGATTTTCAGAGACTTATCTGGAAACAAGCATGAAGTAATCACAGCAACAGCCTTCTACGAGCCATTTAAAAAGAGAACCAGTATTGATATTTGCAGAACTAGTGTCTATTTCAAATTGCTATTCGACAAGGACATAAAAGAATATATTGCACTTGTATCGCCTCTAGACAAAGCCGGTGGTTACAATATAGACGAGCATGCTGATTTAATAATTGAAAAAATTGAAGGATCAAAAACAAATGTAATGGGGTTGCCAATCGAACTGATTCGCAAAATTAAAAATGACAATTGCAGAAAATTATAATAGAGTTAAAGAACAAATAGCGGACCATATAAAGATATGCGTAGTTGTAAAGAAACGCACAACAGATGAAGTTCGTAAAGTAATTGAAGCTGGAGCTACAGATATTGGCATAAATTATATACAGGAAGGTCTAGACTTATTTAAGGAGCTTGGCGACTTATCAAAACAAGTCAACTGGCACCACATAGGGCACTTACAAAAAAATAAGATAAATAAAATAGTTCCATTCATATCTTCTATACAAACAATTGGGTCATATAGTCAGGCTGAAGCTATAAACAAAAGGCTCGACAGAATACTACCCGTATGCATAGAAATCAATTCAGCCCGCGAAGAAAATAAAAAAGGTATAATGCCTGAAGATGCAGAACAATTAATTAGAAGTTGTTCAAACCTCTCCAACATAAAAATAGATGGACTTATGACCATTGGTGCATATTCAACAAATGCTGAAAATATGAGACCTTACTTTAAATTAACTAATGAGCTATTTAACCATATCAAACAGCTAAATATTAATAATGTTCAGATGACAACGCTATCAATGGGTATGTCTGATTCTTATCAGATTGCAATTGAAGAAGGTGCAAACTTTATTCGTCCGGGAAGAACAATATTTGAATAAACAGGAAGCCCTAAAAAGGAATTTGATAAAATATGGAACAAGAAAATCTAGAAAACAACATAATAGTTGGCTTGAGAATTGATGTAGATACTCTCAGAGGAACTGTAAAGGGTGTGCCTACTCTATGCTCTATACTTAAGAAAAAGAATATAAAGGCAACATTTTATTTTTCTGTAGGTCCTGATAATATGGGACGAAACTTGTGGAGGTTGCTAAAACCGGCATTTCTAATAAAAATGCTGCGTTCAAAGGCAGCGAGTCTTTACGGATGGGATATAATATTTATGGGTACATTTTGGCCGGGACCTAAAATCGGGCAGAATAAAAAGGCTCGGGCTGCTATTAAACAAGCAAATGAGGATGAACATGAGATTGGCCTGCATGCCTGGGATCACCGTAGCTGGCAAGCAAATATTGCAAAATGGAAACCGGAAAGAATATATCAAGAATTACAGCAAGCCTACACAGCTATAAAAGAAATTACAGGTTCTATTCCAACATGCAGCGCTGCTCCTGGTTGGCGTTCTACTGATGAGGCTCTCTTGCAGAAGGATAAATTTAATTTCAAACATAATAGTGACTGCAGAGGAGAAGGAACGTTCTATCCAATTGTAAATGGAGAAAAACTAATGACACCTCAGATTGCTCAAAACCTGCCGACTTATGATGAGCTAATAGGTTTAAATATAACCAGCGAAAACTACAATAACAACATTATAGAACTGATTAAGAAAAAAAATAAACTTACAAACGTTTTAACAATTCATGCTGAAGTTGAAGGTATTTCATGTAGTGAAATGTTTGAGGAGTTTCTACTTATGGCCAAAAAACAAAATATATCATTTGTTCCTATCAAAGATGTTATTTCCAAAGACATAAATACAACAAGTAAAATAATTCTTAAAGATATACCTGGACGCGAAGGAACAATAGCTTGCAAATCTAATGAGTCATGAAAAAATTGTTAATGGTGAGTTGTTAATGGTTAATGTTGGCAGGAAAGAATTATGAATGCTAAATAATGAATTGTGGAAAAGCTCCGCAGATATTATATAGATAGGTTGCGACTTTGTCGCGCCGTCTTTGTCACGCCATAGTCAGGAACTGCGTAGGAGGAAGTCCGGAACGGCGAAGGAGGAAGCAACACCATCGTTTACAGTTTACCATTTACCGTTTACAGTTTCTTACCATGCGTCTTGAGTCATGAGTGTCCTGCGTCAAAAAAACTAAAAGCTAATAACTACCGATATTTTGAAAGGATATTATGATGATATGGGATAAGAATATATTTGAAGAGATACCAGAAACATTTGAATGCTCACACCTTAAATCAAAAGGTTTGACTCCCCTATTCTACTCGAACGTGCCATACAAAGGAAATCCAACCAGAATTTTTGCATGGATTGGTCTACCTGAGGGTGCAAGCAAAGAAAATCCCGCTCCAGCAATTGTTTTGGTTCATGGAGGTGGAGGAACGGCATTCGAGAACTGGGTTCGATACTGGAACAACCTAGGCTATGCATCAATATCAATGGATACATGCGGTGCCATGCCTCCCCATGATAATATCAGCAGATCTGATTGCAACTGGCCAAGACACAGCTACTCCGGTCCAACAGGTTGGGGGGGATGGAATCAGATGAACGATGATCCAAAAGACCATTGGACATATCATGCAGTAAATGCCGTTGCAAGAGGACATAGTCTACTAGCTTCGCTTCCAGAAGTTGATGAAACTCGAATTGGTGTCACAGGAGTATCCTGGGGTGGTGTGTTAACATGCTTAGTAGCATCTCTTGATAAACGCTACAAATGTGCTAGTCCTGTTTATGGATGTGGTTTTATAGAAAAAGAATCAGGGATTGAATGGACTAAAATCTTAAACAACATGCCTAAAGAACACCGGAAATTCTGGAAAGACCACTGGGATCCTGCTGCATATTTATCACAACTATCATGTCCAACATTATGGACAAATGGTACAAACGATTTTACATTTTTCCCTTCGTCATGGCAGAAATCAATTGACATTACAAGTGGCAAAAAACACCAAAACCTAAAGGTTAGACTCCCTCACAACCATCCAGATGGTGAATCTCAAAAAGAAACTGTTGTCTTTATGGATAGCATTTTAAAAGGAAAACAAGCTTACCCCGAGATAAAAAAGTATTCAATCTCTCAACGAAAAGCTACTGCTATTGTTCAAAATGCTAAAATATTAGACGCCTGGCTTGTTGTAACTTTTGATAGGTGTGGGTGGCAAGATAGACAATGGCATGTTCTATCTGCAAGATTGAATAAAACTACAGCAACTGCTGAAGCTGATATCCCAGATGGTGCCACAGCAGCTTATATACAATTTCTCGATGAACGAGAAATATATATATCCTCAAAAATAACATTCTTTTAGAATTAGGTATTTAAACATTGCAATTTAAGACTACAAATCATATGCTACATGACTTAATTAATTTAACATAGGATTATAAGTATATTATATGGATAACGAAACACAACCACTGGATAATATTTTAGAAAAACTAAACATCAGTAATCATGATTTAGTTGCAGCATCTACAGAACACCTAAATCATAAAATGGTGAAAAAAGGTAGAAAAGGTAAAGCAATATCCAGAAGAATCCACTTCAAAATACTTAATGCTCTAAATTCTATTACTCCAGAAGGCGTAGAGGATTATAAAATCAAAGACCTTTTTACATATTAATTAGGGGTTCCTGTTTAATACTAGAATGCGTGAGATATATGAATTTTATATTAAAAGTTTATCTGTAAGGTTCTTCGCCATATTTTGTGGGTTATCTGTTTATGTTTATTCGACCCCGCCGCCACTTTCTGCTACCGCATAAAGTGGTAGCGGGGTCGTCACTAATGATGAATGAATTAACCCCGCCCTTACTTTGTAAAAGAATTACAAAGTGAGGGCTGGGCTATTAATATTGAACAGCTTCCATGCTTCGCTCTGCGAGCTACGCAGGACACGGTCGCAGTTCTAAGACTACAGAGTAGTCAAATTTTATTAGCCCCGTATGTAATACGGGGTAAGTTATAACAAAACAATACGACCCTGACTGCGTCCTGCGTAGCTTGAAAAGCGAAGCATGGAAGGGGTCGAACAAATATAAATTATCCACAATAATTTATGAAGAACCATCTGTAATCTCTAATTTGAGATTTCTATAGAATCCAGCATAATTCCAAGCTTACGCTTATCCATACCTCCATTAATATCCTGAGGAATAAAGGTATCAACAATAATTTCCAGTATATTTGTATGTAACAAAATAGATGCATCTACTTGAAAACTATCCGTAATTTCATTACTATTTGTAGAGCTGCTGAACTCAGATACTTGAGTTCCATTAACGCGATAAATAATCTCTGATATAGGAACGGGTCTATGTTGCAATATGTAATTAACCTTAAGGCTGGCAGCCTGGTTTATATTCTCAACAGGAATTAATAGTTTTGCACAACCTGAAGTCCACCTCACACTCTTACCATCAGACAACTCACTATCGTATAGACCTGATTCAATATTTAAAAAATCAAAATCTTTGCCCACATCAATATAATTAGTTGACATGCTATTTAACTTATACTCAGGAAAATCAATGATCTTGTATAAAGACGGCTCTATTGCGAAATATCTATATTCAAACACTTTCTGATTTTCTCCATGTACGACTTCTGTTGTTTCAAACTCAGCAGAATGCCAAATATTTGATAGCTCCATGTCGAAAGGAAAAATTGGTCCATCTGCTAAATATTTAGTTTTAAGAAAATAGACAGAACACCCATTATCATACATCTTCTTCAGTAAATCATAATATCTCTTAGCTGACTTTTCATCACAAACCTTGGAAACCAAAAGGGTATTATCCATAACTTTGTGTCCATAAATGTACATCAATGGTGTTGCAAATCGATGATCATCAACAAGAATCAACGCATTTTCATCCAATTCATTATCTAACTGGTCAAGCCTAGTCATGATTCCCCGGTATTCAGAGTGTATTAACACCCTAACTGCACTCTTTGCTTGAGGAAGACAAATCGCTAGTATAAATATGACCGACAATACTCTTAGAAAAACTTTTTTACTACGCCATAAAATATATGGAAAATAGATTGATGACTGAATAAGTAAAGGAAGACTATATGTTACATATCGACGAACTGCCCATGGATACAAGTTGGCAACGTATTGGTTGGAAAACGTCACAACGCTAACCAAAATAAGAAATATAACAGTACCTTTTGCATATATACTTACTTTTGGGTCAAACAGCATAAAAAATATTCCTGCAAATGCAAATAATAACGGAAGAACTCCAAAATATGAAACCAGCATTCTAATTTGATGCGCTAGATAATCAGACTTGTTATATACAAAAAACATAATTAGAACTGTTATTAACATCAATATCGATGCTGTAATATATCCATTCCTGCGATTTTCAAAAACAGAAATTAGTTTCATCAAGTATTTTTTAAAGAAACTGGAGAATGCTGTAACAATTATTGATCCTATTATAGATACTAAGGCAACAAGAAGAAGCTTGTCTAAAACATAACTAATCTTACTGATAGTATTGCTAGAATAAATTATATCATAAATATAACCACATATTAATCCTAGACTTGTCAAAACAAGAAGAATCAGTCGATCTTTCTTACTCTCATCTGTAGTAGTTTTTGCCAAACATACAAAGAAAAGATATAACGACCCAAAAGCAATAAAACTTGCCCTGTTTGTAACTGCACAGAAAAATGTCAAAGCAGAAAAAACAGATATAAACAGATTTGTCCGCCAGGAATTTAGCAAAACAAACCCAAAGAACAGTGTCATCTGCAGAACTTCAGTTGTCGGTAGTTTAATATGATAAAGAAAAAGACTATGTAGAAATAGCATAAAACAGAATGCCACAGAATAAAAAAAACCAAATCTCTTGTAACATAAAACAAAAAATATCAAAACAAACATTAACCCAGCAAAAACATTAGCCTTGAATCCAAAGTCTACCGATCCCCAATGAGTAAGCATTGCAATAAAATTAGGAAAGTTCCTAAAAAACAGATCAGATACATCTCCTGTTTCACAGTCAATCCTAACTCCCGGCAGGAGTTCTCTGTATTCCTCACCAGAACTTGGAGACAACATCTCGTCAGGAGTTTTACTGATCATTCTAAGTTCATCAGATGTCAGATTTGCATCAGCGAAACCCACAGGTTTTACAAAGCCACTGTTGTTGGCAATGTTTAAACCTTGATTGGTATAAACACCCGGATCCCATCCACCGATTACCCATTTACTGTTTAGGTTAAAGGACACAAAAACTATAGCAAAGATTATACATATTCTTAATCCAAAGAATAGAGTATTCCCTAGTTCGTTTGAGGCAAAGCAACCTCTTTTCTTACCGGCATTATAGCCTATAATTGCAAAAACAAAACATCCTAAAACATTAATAGTTAAACTATTCAAAAAAAACGTATTAAGTAGAAAATTCCAGCTAAGCGAAAATATAAAACCTATAAATATAGCGATTATACTCTTCTGCCAAACTGATTTGATTTCCTTAGGAAAAGCCCAACTCCAAAAAGCACCAGGCACGAGAGTACTAATCAAAAACAAAACGAAAAATTTAATAAAAAATGTAAAGTGATATACCATAATAAAAAAATCGTCTATCCAACCATCTAACCAATCTTAATTAAACTGTAAAATCAGGTGTTGCTTCCGCCTTCGCCGTTCCCGCTGTTCTCTTCCGCTACAGCGGAACACGATAAACGATAGTCGACCAACGATCAACGAATTCCACCATTCATCATTAACCATTTACAATTAACCATTATTTATCATGCTTTTGATAAGAACTCGCCAGTTCTTGTATCCACACGTAAAATCTCATGGTTCTCCATATACTCAGGAACTTGCACAACCCATCCGGTTACGAGCGTTGCAGGTTTTGTCCTTGCTGTTGCCGAGTTACCTCTGGCAGCAGGGTCACATTGTACAATTTCAAGCTCAACAACGGCCGGCAACTCTATAGCAAGAATATGACCGTCTTGTATTAAAGCTTTAATACCATCAACATCTTCTGTTATAAAATTCTTTTCGTATTCAATATCTGCCATCTGCATATTGTACTCAGAAAAATCTTCAGCATCCATAAAAATATAAGATCCCTGATCTTCATAAGAAAACTGAACTTCACGTTTCGTGAAATCAGCATCCTTAAACATATCGTCCCCTTTATGGGTCTTGTCAATCTTTCCCTTCGTCTTTAGGTTTCTAAAACGAAATCTATAAAGGCTTGTGCCTCCACGAGCTGTTGGTGTACTTATCTTTAAATCTTCCACAACATGTGGTGTCCCATCTATTTCAATATATGATCCCCTTTTGAGATCCGATGCTTTTGGCATTTCTATTTCTCCATTTTAAATTTATAATTTATCTAATATTAAGCAAAAGGTATTGTTAAAACTACACCAAGTAGTGATGCAACAAAAAATGCTGCAAAAAGTAATGCAACCAGAAGAATCCAGTATACAAGTGTTATTGCAACAGCTTTAATAAAAGTTGTTCCAAGAACTCCAGCAAAAACAAATGCTGTAATTAGAACATTAGCCAAAACAGCAAAAACCATCAACTGTGGTAGAACTGCAAAAACAATTGCACTCAAAACATTTGAAGCCAGAATTGCTAAAAAACAACTACCAAAGCCCGTACGCTTTGCTTCAATCATTTTTGCAGCAATCTGAAGAGGCCATATTAAAAAGAAAATAATGACTAAAAAGATTAACAACGGTATTAAAATATTCATAATATACTCCCTTAATTAATTCTTGGTACTTTAAAAAGTTTTATACTTCTTTCAGCCCTATTTTTTTCTAAATCAACGGGATATAGATCTTTTTCTCTTATCCCCTTTTTTTTCGGTTCACAGAACCGACACTACATTCTTTCCAAACAGCGTTATTTGCAAGTAATGTAGTGTCCGATCTGTGATCGGAAATATTTTTTTCATAGAATTTTTGACAGTACCTACTTCTTATATTTCTTCAAAACCAATACCGAATTATTTCCACCAAATGCAAAACTATTCTTTAATACGTAATCTTTGTCTGGATTAAAGGAATCAACAGGCAGGTTCAGTTGACTGCATCCTTCGTCAATATTAACAAGGTTTCTATTCCCCTGCACGCATCCCTCTCTCAATCCTAATAACAACTGAAGTGTTTCAATGGCTCCAGATGCCCCAAGAAGATGTCCATAATAAGTTTTAAAAGATGATACAGGAACATTATCTGTTTCTTCACCTAAAACTTTTACAATTGATCCCGCTTCTATTGGGTCATTTGCAATGGTTGCTGTTCCATGTGCATTGATATATCCCACATCAAAAGGCGTAATACCCGCCGAATCCATAGCCATCTGCATTGCTTCAACCTGACCGTCAGGATTAGGTCTGGTTATATGACTGGCATCTGAAGACTCTCCATAACCCACAATTTCTCCATAAATAGTAGCACCACGCTCTAAAGCTGAATCCAAAGACTCAAGAACAAGCATTGCAGCACCCTCTCCCAAAATACATCCATTTCTACTTTCATCAAAAGGTCTACAACACTTATCTGGATCTTCGATTGAAGACAACAATCTTAGACTTGTCCAGGCAGCATAATGACCGTAAGAGAAGACGGCATCTCCTCCACCTGTAAGAACTTTGTCAATATATCCATCTGAAATCATCCTCCACGCATTGCCAATGGCAACTGTGGATGAACTGCATGCAGAAGTAATAACATAATTTGGTCCACCCAATTGGTATTTAACAGAAATGTTTGAAGAAACAGAATTTGCCATCGAAACAGGTATAGACGAAGGCCTAGCACTTCTAATACCTTTATCTCCCTGATAAAGAACCTTTAACATATCGTCAAGTACACCAATACAACCAACTCCTGTCCCCAGAATCACACCACACTTCTGTAAAACAGGATTTTCAAAATCTTCAATTAATCCGGAATCTTCCATTGCTTCCTGACATGCAAGAGTTGCCATTTCCACCATCTTCTCTGGATTTCTTATCTTATACTTAGAAGCAGCTTCTTTTAAAACATCTTTTTCAACATAACCACCATTCCAGCATTTATAAGGTTCATTCTCATCTAAAAAAGTGAGTCTCTTTATACCAGTCTTGTTTGCTTTAATATTATTCCAAAATTCTTCAACATTCATTCCAACAGAACTAACAACTCCAAGTCCTGTAACAACAACTCTTCTCTTATTCATAATGAATTAACCTTCCGTTCTCTTATTAAAAATCTTTATCACAAATTATAGTATCTTCTAAATGTTCATGTTTATCTGGATAATCCAAAGTATAATGCAGTCCCCTGCTCTCCTTACGCTTCATTGCTGAGCGAACAATAATATTTGCAACAGCAACAATATTTCTCAGCTCCAGAGTATCTGCCGTAATGAGATAGTCAAGATAATATTCCCTGATTTCATGTTCAAGATTTGTTATTCTGCGTAAAGCTCTCTCAAGGCGATTATTTGTCCTCACAATCCCGACATAATCCCACATACTTGTACGAACCTCATTCCAGTTATGTTCAACAACAATCTTTTCATCACTTGTTACCGCATCTCCGTATTCCCAGTCAGGAATCTTAAATTTCTTATAGTCATCAGCCATTGGTTCTGACTTCAGTTTCTCAGTCATAAGATGTGCACATACAACCGCTTCAAGCAAAGAATTACTTGCCAATCTATTTGCACCATGTAGCCCTGTAGAAGCAACCTCTCCACATGCGTAAAGACCAGGAAGATCCGTACTTCCATCAACATCAGCTTTAATTCCTCCACAGCAATAATGAGCAGCCGGAACAACAGGAATCAAATCCTTCTCCATATCAATACCAAACTTCATACAGGTTGCATATATATTAGGAAAACGCTTTAAAACAAATCCACTTGGTTTATGGGTCATATCCAGAAATACAGACTGCGCACCAGTCACTTTCATCTCTCTGTCAATCGCTCTAGCAACAATATCTCTAGGAGAAAGCTCCTTTCGGTCATCATAATCTTCCATAAAACGCCGACCTTTGGCATCAACAAGAAGACCACCTTCACCTCGAACAGCTTCGCTAATCAAAAATGATTTTGCATCTGGATGAAACAGACATGTAGGATGAAACTGAACAAACTCCATATTTCTGATTGGCACCCCGGCTCTCCATGCAATTGCGATACCATCTCCCGTTGCCACATCCGGATTACTTGTATAAAGATAAACCTTTCCACAACCTCCTGAGGCAATAACAACATTTGGTGCTCTTACAGCAAAAATTGTTCCCTTAACTCTATCCAAAACATATGCACCAACACACCTGTTTGTTCCCGACACCCCAAGCCAACCAGTAGTAATCAAGTCAATTGCCATTGCATTCTCAATAACCTGAATATTTTTATTCTTAAGAACATTGGCAATGAGCTCCTCCTGTATCTCCTGACCAGTAATATCCCCCGAATGCAATACACGACGTTTACTATGCCCACCCTCTTTTCCTAAATCATACTCTCCTGCAAAAGGATGCTCACGCTGAGCAAAACGAATGCCATAATCTTCAAGTTCCTTAATTCGCTCTGGTCCTGAAGTAACAATCTTTTCAACAACACTCTCGTCACATAAACCGGCTCCCGCATCCAAAGTATCTGCTATATGCTTATCAAAACTATCTTCAGGATTAATAACACAGGCAATACCCCCCTGTGCATTCGCTGTATTACTCTCATTCATTTTTAATTTAGTAACAACAAGCACCTTACCCTTATCAGCAAGTTTTAATGCCGAAACCAAACCGGCAAGACCACTTCCAATAATAAGATAATCTGAATCTATAATTTTCATACGCTCATTCATTTAAATATTTCCTGTACGGGCTAATGTGTTCGTCATTATATACATTAGCGCAAAACACAGGTAGCCCCCTACACAAATTTCGTTGATCGTTAATCATTGATCGTTAATTTTCTGGGAACGCCTAGCTCCAGCTTGGCATAAATTATACCGCCGGAGGCATTCCTATCTGTAGCCGCGTCGCCTCGGCGCGGACAACATAAAGAATATGAGTGCAACGAATTCCACCATTCTTTATTTCTTTATTCCTGCCCACGGAGTGCAACTGTATACTGTGCACTACGACGAGCAAAGCTCGTCCGTAACTCTGTAGTTGTTTGTCGTAATTCTTAACTCTTAATTCTTAATTCGCAATTGATTTATCAATTATTCTTTCACCTCTCCACCCCAGGAACGATAACTTTCTGCAATAAACCTAAAAGTCTTCTCATGTGCACCCTTAGAATCACCTGCAACATTATAAATAGGTTCCCCAAACTTAATAAAAACATCCTTGCTTCTATCAATCTTACTTAAATCATGTACAATCTTACCTTTACCAAAAAAATCTGTTTTAATCGCAACAGGGATAACAGGAACATTTGCCCTTGATGCCAATTTATGTCCCAAAGTATTAAACTTGGCTTTATCTAAAATAACATCTCTAGTTGATTGAGGAAAAATTACAAGAGAAGTACCACTATTCAATTTCTTCAATCCCTCAGTAAGAACAACCTTCAAATCCTCCCTAGGATTCTGGCGCTTAACAGCAATTGGATCAATAGCTCCCAATACATTTTTGAAATATGGATAATTAATTAAAGATTCCTTTAAAATATAAGTTCCAAAACCATAATTCAGAAAAAGACACGGCAGCATAAAAGTTTCCATCATACTTATATGATTGGAAACCAATACACAAGGTCCTTTTCGCATAATTTCAAGATTCTCTATACCTTCAACCGTCACCCTTGTGCCGGCACGTTCAATAAGCTGAAACATCCTCAATGACTGACATGCCCATTCATGATGGTCAAGCTTGCCCTTTTTTGAGAGTTTAGAACAATCCCATACAACCTTCAACAAACAAATATAAAACCAAAAATCAAATCTAAACCAAAAATTCTTTTTACACACCTTAAGCACATCTTCAGATGTCCTATATTTATGTTCATTCTTTAGAATCACACTAAATTCATCGTAATTCATTAAGCAATGTTTCATTTAAAACTCAACCTTTCTTTATTTAGAACTGTACTAACCCGCATATTTTATGAGGCGCTAGTGATGTAGCTACAAAAAAGCAATGTGTGTAGTATAGTAACTATTCAAATACATTGATGACGAAGTAGATGCATTGCCAGCGTCTCACCCGTAAGGGCGTGTCTTTAGAATTTATCAATGTTACAAATTGTGTTTTTGCTTATTTACTGCAACCCTTTTGTTACAAACATGATAGATACTTTTTTATTGATTTTCGTAAAATATACGGGCTAAACTAATCGTAACTCATTAAGCAATGTTTCATTTAAAATTAAACCTTTTTTCAGAACTTAATTACATTTAAAAAATACTATAACATATTTACAATGAGAACTTCAAACCTTTTCTATAACAGGACATCCAGTTTGTTCAAGAAAACCCACTTCGGCAGAACATCAAGCAAATTGTAACTGCGAAATGTGGGAGGAAAAAAGTTAAATGAAAATCGCTACGCTCTATTACCACAATCAACAAGGACTAAGTGACCAAGGACTGAAAAAAAAGGGAAAAGGGAAAAATTAAAAGGGAAAACGTTGGAAAAGCGCCGCAGGTATCTATTATTACCACAATCGACGAGGACTCCGGACTTAGTGACCAAGGACCAAAACAACCCACGCTTGCTCGAGCAACTATTGACATTTTTTGATCCTTAGTCCTTGGTCATTTGGCCCAAATAAAAACATCAAAATTACAGCTCCAACTTTAGTTAGGCGAAGCTCGTAGAGCGAAGACTGAAGGAGCGATAGGGTGTAGCCACGGGTGTAAACCAGTGGTGAATATTATCATCGGAATGAAACCCTGAAAAAGGGTGACACACATCTTCTTTTGCCTTATTAATGAACGTCCAACATCGACCCAGCTACTAATATATAACATTGTATCTTTAAAATCAAAAGTCTCATTTCTTTTAGTAGCTGGGCAACGTCCAATAATGAATGGAAGACACTGCCGTGGGCAGGAAATCTTTGTTATTATTAATGGATTGCAAATCCATCATGGCTCCCAAGGGTGACAAGCCCCAAGGGTGTCCGGATGCGAGAGCACTGGTGACATTTTTTGATTAGGAGGACCAAGGACTCAATGACCAAGGACTGAAAAAGAACCATGCTTGCTCGAGCAACTGTTGACCTTTTTTGTCATTTGGGCGTTTGTCGGTTGGTCAAAAAAAGAAATGCCTCCAAGCTCAGCTTGGCTCATAGCATGGAAAGAAAATGGGAGTTATGGGAACTATGGGAATTATGTGCCACACCTTCGGCGTGGCGAACAAACAGCAAATTGGAATGGTCTCGCAAATTGCTCTTCATAGCCAATGTAGCGAACAAACAGCAAATTGGAATGGTCTCGAA
>Ga0209414_1000256_pt1 | contig 24935 bp, 20 predicted proteins | sample LakVidmifraction_4_FD_181154 | JGI IMG/M metagenome (GOLD analysis project Ga0209414, IMG submission 181154) | Hypersaline microbial communities from Lake Vida, Antarctica - Brine Hole Two &gt;0.2 micron (SPAdes) (version 2) | ecosystem: Environmental > Aquatic > Non-marine Saline and Alkaline >...
ATTGTTGCTAAGTTATCTAATCCTAAATCAATAGACATAAGGTTTGTATATGTTTCAATTTCTTTTTCATCCTTTGTGTAAACAATATTTAAGTAATACGCGCCACTATAATAATCTTTTTTAATCGTTACTTGGTTAATATTTTTAAGGTCTCCAATCAGTTTTAAAACCTTTGCTGTCAGTTTTAATTTTATGTTTTTTACCTGATATTTAGCCTGCATTTCTTTAGATAATGATAGGATTAATAAATTATTTTTTAGATTATTCTTTTTTGTATGGGTTTGAGTTATCCCTGGTTTAGTGAAAATAACTTCACCAAGTTTATGATCTATATTTTTAAAGCCTGGTTTATTTGGCTTACCTGTATATTTACTTGGATTTTTCTTGTAGTCTTTAATGGCGTTAAAATAACTTTTCCAATCTTTATCAAGTTTTCTAAGTAACTGCTGTCTGTTATGGGCATGTAAGTAATCATTATGCCAGTTAGTCTTGCAGATTTTATCATTTTGAGTATATGGAATATATTCCTTTTCATGCATGTTAAAGTTAGAAATGTTATAGAGTTTTGTGACGTGCCAAATGAGTTCATCAATTACTTCTCTTTGCCTATGATTTAACCTAATATACACTTTTTGTGATAATTTCATTAGTTCACCCCCTCCCATGATTATATGTTTATTATATCAAACAAATATTCGGTTGGGAAGTGTTTTCTCAAATTTGTTTCCGCCACTATTCAAAGAAAAACTCAATTCATCTCCACCCAAATCAAAGATTTGGATGGAGTTTTCTTGAGCTAATATTGATAAATAAAAGAAAACTTGGTATAAGACTATTTGATATTAAAACACTGATAAAACATAGAAGAATCAAATAGCATGCTGGTATCTTAAAAATTTTTGGACAATAGTTTGGTGTTTTTAAATCTCTTCGAATCAAATCAATTGAGAAAATCAGACCGATAATACTAATTGTATCTATAATGGCCATCAAAACCATCCTTTCTGAAGGCTATAGGAGTTGTATTTCTTTAATTAATTGTATCATAGAATACTCATCTTTAAACTGAAGAGAAAAATTAAATAAGTCATAGTTTTTAAAGAATATTAGATAAAAATTTAACAAATAATAGGAAATAACTTACTAAAAGCACTATAAATATAGAGTTTTGTAAGAATGATGTATAAAAAAGAACCGAGTTATTTAAAGGGGTATTAGATACTATTATTACTTTCTATTAATTGATTAATTATTATCAAAATAAAAGTATCAATTTAATGAAAACGTTGACACGTTGTATATTGTATACTATAATTATAGATGTAGGACGATGATAATTATAATTATGTGAAAATTTAACTAAGGAGGAATTCAATGGGTAAAAAAGTAATGAAAACTATGGACGGAAATACTGCCGCTTCTCATGTTTCGTATGCATTTACAGACGTAGCAGCAATATATCCGATTACTCCATCTTCTCCAATGGCTGAACATGTTGATGAATGGGCAGCTTATGGCAGAAAAAACATTTTTGGTAATACCGTAAAAGTTACAGAATTACAATCTGAAGGTGGTGCATCTGGTGCTGTTCACGGTGCTTTACAAGGTGGTGCTTTAACGACTACTTATACTGCATCTCAAGGTTTATTATTAATGCTTCCAAATATGTATAAAATTGCTGGTGAATTATTACCAGGGGTATTTCATGTAGCTGCAAGATCAATTGCTACACAAGCGCTATCTATATTTGGCGATCATTCAGATGTTATGGCTGCTCGACAAACAGGTTTTGGTATGATTTCATCAGGATCAGTACAAGAAGTAATGGACTTAGGTGCTGTAGCACATTTAACTGCTATTGATACAAGAGTGCCATTCCTACATTTCTTTGATGGTTTCAGAACATCTCATGCAATTCAAAAAATTGAATTATTAGATTATGATGATTTAGCAGAATTTGTAGATTTTGATAAAGTAAATCAATTTAGAAGAAGAGCATTAAATCCGCAGCATCCTGTTACAAGAGGTACTGCACAGAATCCAGATATCTTCTTCCAAGCAAGAGAAGCTTGTAACCCATTTTACGATGCTGTTCCAGAAGCTATTGTTAAAAACATGGAAAGAATCAGTAAATTAACAGAACGAGATTACAAACCATTTAATTACTTTGGTGCAGAAGATGCAGAAAAAGTAATTGTTGCAATGGGTTCGGTTTTAGAAACTGCTGAAGAAACAGTTGAGTATTTAGTTAACAAAGGCGAAAAAGTAGGTTTATTAAAAGTTAGACTTTATAGACCATTCGTTAAAGAATATATGTTTGATGTAATGCCTTCTACAGTAAAGAAGATTGCTGTATTAGACAGAACAAAAGAACCAGGTGCTGATGGAGAACCATTATTTAAAGATATTCAATCAGCATACTATGATACAGAAGACCGTCCATTAATCATTGGTGGTCGTTATGGTTTAAGTTCAAAAGAAACAACACCAACACATATTAAAGCAGTATTTGATAATTTAGATGCTAAAGATATGAAAAAAGAATTTACTGTTGGTATTGATGATGATGTTACACACTTATCATTAGAAATTGGCGAAGATTTAATGACTGAGCCAAAAGATAGAACAAGATGTAAGTTCTGGGGATTAGGATCTGATGGTACTGTTGGTGCGAATAAAAATGCTATCAAAATTATTGGTGACAACACAGATTTATATGCTCAAGCATATTTCTCATACGACTCTAAAAAATCGGGTGGTGTAACTGTATCTCACTTAAGATTTGGTAAAGATAAGATTAGATCAACTTATTTAGTAGATACTGCAAATTATGTTGCATGTCATAACCAATCTTATGTTGGTAAATATGATTTATTAGAAGGTTTAGAAGAAAATGGAACTTTTGTTCTTAACACGCAATGGGATAAAAAAGAATTAGAAGAAAACTTAACAGCAGATATGAAAAAGTATATGGCTGATAAAAATATTAAGTTCTATACAATTGATGCAACTAAGATTGCTGAAGAAGTAGGTCTTGGTGGAAGAATTAACATGGTAATGCAAGCGGCTTTCTTTAAGTTAGCAAAGGTTATTGATGTTGATGAATCAATTAAATTATTAAAAGAAGCAATTAAGAAAACCTACGGTAAAAAAGGTATGGATATTGTAGAAATGAACTGGAAAGCTGTAGATGCTGCACTTAAGCAAATCAATGAAATTGCTGTACCTGCTGAGTGGACAAATGCAACAGAAGAAAAAGTTGAAGCATCAACTAAAGATGTACCAGATTTCATTAAAAATATCGTTGTACCAATTGGCGAATTAAAAGGTGATGATTTACCGGTAAGTACATTTGTTGGACAAGAAGATGGCGAATTTGTTAATGGTGCATCTGCTTATGAAAAACGTGGTGTTGCTATAAAGGTTCCAGAATGGCAAATAGATAAATGTATCCAATGTAACAAGTGTTCAATTGTTTGTCCACATGCTGCGATTCGTCCATTCTTATATACTGACGAAGAAGTAGAAAATGGACCAGAACATTTAACAACTAAAAAAGCAATGGGTAAAGGCTTAGAAGGCTACCAATATAGAATTACAGTTTCTGTTGATGACTGTCAAGGATGTTATGTATGTGCTAACACTTGTCCAGTAGAAGCATTGGTTATGAAAGATATAGAAACTCAAAAGCCAGAACAAGAAAACTTTGATTACTCAGTAAAATTACCTGAAAAACGGAATGTTATGGGTAGAAAAGACACAGTTAAGAGCTCACAATTTGAAAAACCATTATTTGAATTCTCAGGGGCATGTGCTGGTTGTGGTGAAACACCATATATGAAGGCTGTTACTCAGTTGTTTGGCGAACGTATGTTAATTGCTAATGCAACTGGATGTTCTTCAATTTGGGGTGGAACAGCACCGAATACTGTATACTGTAAGAATGATGATGGTAGAGGTCCGGCATGGGCTAACTCATTATTTGAAGACAATGCTGAATATGGTTTTGGAATGAAAGTTGGTTCTGACGTTATTAGAGGTACTTTAAAGAAGAAAGTTGAAAGTTTAGTTACATTCGACATCAATTCTGAATTAAAAGGTGCCCTTAACAATTGGTTAGAAAACTTTAGTGAAGGCGAAGCGTCTCAAGAAGCTGGGGACAAAGTAAGAACATTATTTGATACGGAAGTTCCAGCAGAAGCAAAAGAAGACTTTGACTATCTTAAGGAAAATAATGACTTCTTAACTAATAAATCTGTATGGATTGTTGGTGGAGATGGTTGGGCTTATGATATTGGATACGGTGGATTAGACCACGTATTGGCATCTAATGAGAATGTTAATGTATTAGTATTTGATACAGAAGTTTACTCTAATACTGGTGGACAAGCGTCTAAAGCAACACCAACAGGATCAGTTGCTAAGTTTGCTGCATCAGGTAAGAAAACTAAGAAGAAAGATTTAGGCTTAATGGCAACGAACTATGGTTATGTATATGTTGCCCAAGTATCACTTGGCTCAAGCGATTCTCACTACTTAAAAGTGTTAAAAGAAGCGGAAGCTTATAATGGTCCGTCATTAATTATCGCTTATGCACCGTGTATTGCACATGGTATCAAAGGTGGTATGGGACGAAGCGTTATTAGAGAAAAGCAAGCTGTTGAATCAGGATACTGGCACTTATGGAGATATAACCCTGAATTAAAAGCTGAAGGTAAGAATCCTTTTGTTCTTGATTCTAAAGAACCAACATTTGATATTGATGGTTTCTTAAAAGAAGAAAGACGATATACAACATTAGTGAATCAGTTCCCTGAAATAGCTGAAGAGTTATTTGGATTGGCAGCTGAGGAATTAAAAGAAAGATATGAAGGATACAAAAGATTAGCAGAAATGAAATACTAGAAATAAATTTAGGCAGGCTTTTTAGCCTGCCTTTATAATTTTTGAGGTGAAAAAATGTCAAAATTTGTACATCAATCCACAAGACTCCATTGTAATTTACTACAAGGCTATCAGATGTTTACAGATGAAGAGAAAATAAAAATCTGGTTATGTGATATGGCTAATAGTCAAAATGATAAATTTGATCTTGTTATTGATTCTGATGATTTTAATATAGACACAACAGGGAGTGAAATTATAGAAGAAAAAATAGAGAAAAGACTAGTGATTCATTGGGTTGAGGTAGATAAAAGTATTGATTCAATTGTTGAAATTAATTTTATGAATGCTGCAAAACGAACCATTCATTGTGTGGAAATTCATGTATTACATAAGAACCTACCAAATGAATTGATAGATTTTTATACTATTTTTTGGAAAAATGCCTTAGATACATTGAGATATTATTATAATAGTGATTGGGTTATTCAAGATGGGGATTTAACCTTGACAAAACTCACAGGAAGAAGTTTGTAGGTGAATAAATGTTAATTGAGATCCCAAAGGTTGGTAGTTATAAGATTGAAAATATTGTCTTTGATTTTAATGGCACATTGGCCAGTGGTGGAAAAGTGTCACCAAGAGTCTATAGACAAATTTTAGGCTTAACAAAGGACTTCAATATTTTTATTGTAACAGCGGATACTTTTAATACGGTTCGTGAGATATTTGATGACACAGAGGTTAGAGTAAAAGTTATTTCTAAAGAGAATGGTTCCTTAGATAAGAAGGATTTTATTGCTGAATTGAATTCAAGTGAAACAATTGCCCTTGGTAATGGGAGTAATGATGCATTCATGCTAAAGGAAAGTATTATTGGAATAGGGGTTCTTGGCAGTGAAGGTTTATCAATAGGTGCATTAGAAAATTCGGATTTGATGATTAGAGATATTAATGATTTTTTTGAAATGATGAAAGCACCTAAAAAATTAATTGCTACATTAAGAAAATAGCCTCAATCCAATTGGATTAAGGCTATTTTTTTTATAATGCAAAAATTTTATTTTTTTCTGGAAGTATAATATTATTAAAACCTTCTTCAATTAATTTGTCTTTCAATTGTCGTCTAGCGTCTTCCTCACCATGGGTCAAGAAAATAATATCCGGTGTATTGCTTAAATTTTTTGCGAAATTAATCAAATCTGCTTGATCACCGTGGGCAGAAAAACCATTAATTTTGTGGATTTTTGCATGAACCGGGTATTCTTTCTTATTAATCCAAACAGAAGATTTCTTTTCTAATAATTGACGACCAAGGGTGTTTTCAGCTTGGTATCCAATGAAAATTATTTCTGTCGAGTCTTTACCTAGAAGTTCTTTTAAGTAAAAAACAATTTTCCCCCCATTACACATCCCGCTAGAAGAAATAATTAGTTTTGGATTCTCGGAGTTAATCACACTAAAAGTATCTTTAATTTCTTCAATATATTTAATGTTTTTCAAGTCAAATAACTTAATATCGTTTTCTAATGGTTTCCTTAAGGCTTTACGATTGTTTTTATAAATTTCTGTTGCTTTTAAGCCTAAGGGACTATCAATATAAATTGGCATATTCTTAAGAACACTGTATTGATCTTCTTTGAGTAGGTTTTTAATCTCTAAAATTATATTTTGAGTGCGTCCCACTGAAAAAGATGGAATAATACCAAGGTTATTCCCTTTATATATATCCAGTAAAAGATTACCCAATTTTTCACTGCGTTCTTCGACTTTTTCATGAAGTCTATTACCATAAGTTGACTCCAGAACCAGATAATTACACCCACCTTTAAATTTTGGTTCGTCAAGTAATAGATTGCCTTTATTACCTAAATCACCTGAAAAACAAATGCTTTCTTTTACTTTGTTTTCAGTAACTTCTAGATGAATCGTCGCAGCACCTAAAATATGGCCAGCTGGAAACATTTCGAAGGTTACATTTTTAAAAGTAACTTCCTTATTAAAGGTAATCGGATAAAAATAAGCCAATGCCAATTCAACATCTTCCATGGTGTATAATGGCTCAATTGGATCAAGTCCAGCTTTTTCTCTGTTGTCATTAATACCTTCAGTTGTTCTTTCTTGAATTATCGCACTATCTTTAAGCATAATAGTAGACAGATCATAGGTCTCGTGGGTACAATAGACTTTACCTTCAAACCCCTTTTTAAATAAATAGGGTATACGACCAACATGATCAATGTGTGCATGGGTTAACAATACAATGTCAATGCTTTCAGGATCAAAAGCCATTTCTGTGTTGTCAGCATCTTCTTCTTGATATAAACCAAAATCGACTAATATTTTGTGATTATTGGTTTCTAATAAATAGCTTGAACCAGTAACTGTTCCTGTGGCACCTAAAAATTTAATATTCATTCACATCACCTCTTATTAACTTATACCCTAAAATAAAATAAAATAACATTACATTTTGTTAATAAAACTGATATAATATTTTCGAAGGAGGTAAAAATGAAGATAGTTAAATATTTACATAATAATGAAAAACATTATGGTTTATTAAAAAATGAACAAGTCGCGAAGGTAAAGGCTGAGAGATTAGAGGATTTAATGGATGATTATTATTCTGAATTAAAACCAAGTGAAATGCTTTTAGAACAGTATAGGGTTTTAGAGTTAAGTGAGGTAAAATTGTTAGCCCCTGTAGAGTATCCAGCAAGAAATATTTTTTGTATTGGTAAAAATTACGTGGCCCATGCACTGGAGTTAGAAGGAAAAACCACAAAAGAAATTGAAGGGGTCCCTGATGATCCAATTTATTTTTCTAAAATTGCAGGGCCAGCTATAGGTCATGGTGGAAACATTAAATTGCATGGAAAGGTGACACAGGCAGTAGATTATGAAGTTGAATTAGGTGTTATTATTGGTAAAAGGTGTAGAAATATATCTGAAGGGGACGTAAAGGATTATATTTTTGGCTATACAATTATTAATGATGTAACGGCAAGGGATCTTCAAAAAAAACATGTCCAGTGGTTAAGAGGGAAATCTCTTGATACATTCTGTCCTTTAGGACCTGTAATTGTAACACGGGATGAACTAATGGATCATAGCAATTTAAACATTTCTTTAAAAATTAATGATGAGATGAGACAATCTTCTAATACGTCTAAAATGATTTTCTCCATTGAACACATTATATCTGAGTTATCTCAAGGCATTACATTGTTACCTGGTGATGTTATTGCCACAGGCACACCTGAAGGCGTGGGTATGGGCTTTGTACCGCCAAAATATTTAAAAAGAGATGATGTTGTTACTTGTAAAATTGAAGGCATTGGCGAGTTGACAAATTATGTGATTGACTAATGAAGTTTATTATTAATGGACTTATTATTTCTAGCATCTTAGTTCTTTTGATTTATCAGAAGATTCAAAATACTGTTTTAAAAAAGAAGACAACTGTTTTAAGAAATACTGATGAAAATAAAAGTAATGATTTAACAGAAATATTACAATCTAATAAAGAGAAAATTCAGATTAATTTGCCTAATAAATTGGTACACATTAAACGGGAGTTCATTGATGCATTATTTCTTGGGCAAATTATTTTTGAAAAATATAAAGTTGTTGGCATTCTGAATATAGGTCATATGAGCCATGTCTACCGTGTGAAGCATTTAATCATTGGAAATTACTGGTGCTTAAAAATTATAACAACTTATGATAATACAGGTTTGTTTCAAGAAGAAGGTATTTTAAGACAAATGAATTATCAAAGGATTCCCAAAATTATAGATGTTTATTATAAAGGAAATCTTGTTTATATTATTGAGGAATACATAGAAGGGACATCCTTAGAAGATTTATTAGAGGAAAAAGGGCACTTTAGTGAAAGACAATTAATCAAGTGGGGGATTGAACTGTGCGAAATTTTTGAATATTTACATGATGGGCTGTTAAATCCAATTATCTATAGAGATTTAAAACCTGATAATATTATCGTGACCCAGAATCGACATTTAGTTTTAATTGATTTTGGATTGTCTAAGTTTAAAACCTCAAAAGAGAGAGATTTAATAGCTTCAGGGACAAGGGATTTTGCGCCAAAAGAGCAATTTTCAGAAAAAGCAATAACAGATGAACTAACGGATCTTTATAGTATTGGGATGAATTTAATCTATTTAATTTTAGAGAATATAACGAATACTTCTATTACATTAAAAGAATTGATGAAATTCATGAGTAAAGATTTTTCAATGCTATTGCTTAAATCAATACAAGACAATAGAAATGAACGCTATCAAAGCGTTAGAAGATTCAAAGACGATTTAGAGATGTTGCTTTATAAAAAGCAATCTATTATTAAAGAGAAGAGGGTAAAGATAATCATTAGAGTGCTGATGAGTCTCTATGTGATTTATCTTATAAAGGAGGGGTATCAATTATTTCTTTAATCATTAAAGAGAGTCTTAATGACTACTTCGTAGAAGTGATTAAAAGATTAAATATGACAGTTGAATTAAATATTTTTAAATCTGTGGAATTTTCTAAAGAAGCCATACGACTGTCTCAGAAACAGTCAGAATATTTAGTTATTGATTATGATTTAATTTTAGATCGAGATTTCTTTATAGAAGAGCTTAAGCAACTAAGAGTTGTCACATCGGAAACAGTAATTGTTATTATTGCATCGGGCTTGAGACCTGGGGATATTTTTTTGAAAAAAATTGTTAATTTAGGTATATATAACATAATCATAAGTTGTGACCCTCAAGAAATAATTGATGAAAGCATTGATATTTTATCAAAGCCAAGACAATATAGAGATGTCGTACAATATGATTTTGAAGTACCCACTGAATCAGAGACGCTTCAGAAAAAAGAAAAGTTATCTGTGCATCATGTAGGGACCAAACTTATTGGTATGATTAGTGGGGAGAAAGGAATAGGAGCAACACATACTTTAATTATGCTCGCCAATCACTTAAGTTTGAATCATTCCGTTGCAATAATTGAAATGAATCAATCCAATGATTTTAGTGCTTTTGGTGAGGTGAATCAACATTTAGCAAAAAATAAAAATGATTTTAAGTTTAAACGAGTACATTACTTTTTTGATGTTGAGTTATCAAAATTTTTAAATGATTATAAAAATGCTTATGAATACATTTTATTAGATTTTGGAGATTATAAAAAGCTCAGGCAATTGGATTACTTTTTTATATCAGATATTAAGCTTTGTATGCTTTCAGGAATTGATTGGCATTTAATTCAGTCAAAAGAGGTTTATGAGACATTAAAAGCAATGGATCGAAAGAGAAATTGGGTTTATCTAGTGCCTTTTATCGAAAAAAAATATTTAAAGGAAATGAATCATTGGATGGAAAATAAACTAATAACGATTCCCTTTAATGCAAACCCCTTTAAACCAGAGAAAAAATCAAAAGTAGTTTTTGACAAAATATTAGGGTTATCACAGGATAAGAGTTTATTTAATAAAATATGGAAAGGGGTAAGGTATGGGATTTGGTAGAAAAAAAGTCTATTTGAAGAAATTTTTTATTGTACTACTGATCTTACTGATACTTGTAAGCTCAGGTGTTTTTGGGTATGTGACGTATCAGAAAGTCATTCAATCAATGAAAGATGATTATGAAAGTGAAATTGAAACACTTAAAGTTGAAAAGTACATGAAAAAACGTATGGTTTATTGGCCCAAAGGGAACTTAACAAAGGGTGATGTCATAACGGAAGATTTAGTGGCGTTAAAAGAAATATATTCAAATTTTTCTAAAGATATATTCATGGATGAAAAAGATTTTAAAAAGCGAATTATTATTGATTATACAGTTGATATGCCACTATTAAAAAATACACTCATAGCCGATGACATAAATGATGACCATCGCCTAAGGGAAATATCCACAGTATTGTTACAAAGTGATTTAGAAAGTAATGCCTTTGTTGATTGTAGAATACGCTATGCCAATGGCTTAGAGTTTATTGTATTATCAAAAAAACAAATCCGAGGGGTCGATTTAAGCAACAACACAATATGGTTATCCCTTAGTGAGGAAGAAAGTTTGCTTTTTAGCAGCGCCTTAGTGGATAAAGCATACTTTCAAGGGTCCTCTTTTTATATTAGTCGATATATTGAGTCCAATATTCAAGAAGAATCTCAAGTCAATTATATACCCAATAGTGAAGTCATTGCTTTAATGGAAGAAGACTCTAATATTAATAGAGCCTTTAGTTCATTAGAAAAAGAGAAAAGAGTGGCATTGGAAGATGTATTGTCAAAGTTAGATGAAGAACAAACTGCTCAAGTAGAAGAGAGTGTCAGCAGTGAAGAAACTTCAGTGAATAAAAGAGTGGCCAATCAGGAAATTTCCGAAATAAAAGCACCGGAAGAGGATATTACTGAAGATGAGGTGGATAGTAATGGCTTTAATTAAACTGGGTTTTTTTGGTGAAGTAAAATGGGATTTTTTAATTTATTTCGCTCGATTCTACAGGAGTTTAGGCTTGAAAGTAGGGATTTTAGATGCTTCTTTAACAAATAATTTAAAGTACTTTCTACCTGAAGATTTAAATATTGAAATAATTGACTACAACGAAATGACACATTTTTTATCTTATTTTGATGGCTATGATGTGACAGATTTCAACATTTTACTCGTTAATATTGGATTTGATCTCAAGGGACTTGAGCGGATGATTGAATGTGATTATCATTTTCTAATGACAAGCTTTAATCGAAAAGCAATAGAAAAAAGTCAAGTGATGTTAGGTGAGCTTTCTGATTTAAAAGAGGATTTTATTTATGAGAAAATTTATGTTGATTATATATCTTCACAAATAAAGAAAAAATATATTCAATTTATTTTGTCAAAAAATAACACTTTAGAAGTGAAGAATACATATTGTTTAGAAGCCCACGAAAATATTTTGAAAGGTCGATTGACCCTTCAACACCAACAAGAAAAAAAGACAATAAAGTTACCCAAGGATTATTATTCATTATATGAAGAAATACTTTTAGAAACAACAGAATTTAATAAGAAAACTATTAAAAAAGCTTATAAAGATTCAAGAAAGGGGCGATAATATGCATATTGTTTTTTGGAGCAATGTACATGGACAGTGCGGCGTTACCAGCAATCTCGCGGCAATGGCACTAGAGCTCGCTTTAAATTATCGTTACCGGGTTTTAATGCTTCATAATGAATTTAACAATCCATCTTTAGATGAAATCTTTTTAAATCAAGAAACACTGGCTACCGTTAATGATAGCATGTTTGATATTGGGATTGATGCACTTATGCGCTACTGTAAATATAATGCCTTGACGCAAGAAAATTTTAAAAATTATACGACTACTATTTTAAAAGATAAATTGGATTTATTACAAGGCACTGCTATGACCAATCGGGAAAGTTTTTATAGTGAATGGGGACAAATGGAAGAGCATATTCTAAGGAATGCTCTTGAGTACTATGACTTTGTTTTTTCTGATGCAACAGCTGGGGAAAGTTATAGTCAAGCATTATTAGAAAATGCAGATGTCATCGTTGTTAATTTAAATCAAAATACTCAAGTGATTGGAGATTTTTTTAACCACTTTATTTATGAAAAATATAAAGAAAAATGTGTTTTTATTCTAGGTAAATATAATAGAAAATCAAAGTATAATAGAAAAAACTTGATTAGACAATTTAACTTCAATCAAAATAATAGTTTAGAGAAGTTATTAGGTAAGAATGAATCCTTAGGTGTAATTCCTTACAATATTGATTATTCAGATTTTTTAAATGATGGGAAAGCAGCAGATTACTTTCTTTTAAGGTCATCTAATAATAAGAAATCTTCAAAGTTTGACTTTTTTGTAGGTGTTGAAAAAAGCGTTGAAATGTTATTAAAGTATTTAAAAGTGAATTTAGACTTAGTAAGCTTAGGTGATGTAAATGATTAATATGGTTCTGATGATTTTAGTGATGGTCGGCTTTTTTTTATTAATACTTAAAGTATTTGGTGTCCTTGGTAAAGGTCATAAGACATATGACGTTTTAGAAGATCGATATTCTATTGATTATTTAACAAAAGAAGTAAAAGATTATTTTAATAATGTCTTAAGAACGAACTTTTATCGAATGAAACTATCCAAGGAAGAGTATCATAAACAATCCAAAAGAAGGGAGCAACTTAGAACATCTTTAAAAACATGTATTTATGGTGATATTAATTCAAAAAACTATATTAAAGCTTTTATAAAAGACATTTTATTAAAGGAATGTGATATAAACAAGGAAACGATTCACAAAGCCCTTCCTTTTAAACGTTCAAATGATTTAACGGTGGAAACAAAATTTGATATGCTATTATACTTTTATCAAAAAGAATATAATAGTCGAGCTTTTGATCAAATGATTCAAGAAAACAACTTGGATCATTTAAGAGAAGAGGGTTCGTATTATATTACGAAGAAAGACATTCATAATCTATATGACAAAAAAATAAGCTATTTTTCTAATTTTGAAGACCAATTAGACATTTTAGTGCAACGGATTTATCAAAACTACAAAGGCTATAGCATTATTGATGAGTTGAGAGATATGAAGATTGATGGTATTTCTGGTGGCGTATCTGGTATACCGACAAATTTCTTTCAACAATTCAATGAAAAAAGAAATTTAAAAACAATTTCAAAATTACCCTCAGCATATGATTCCATATGGATATTTTTTAAAGGAAAATCAATTCACTTAAGGTTTTTATCTTTTAAAAGCAAAGAAGAGCTCATTAGGACTTGTAAAAACATTTACAAGTATGATAATCCTGGTCAATTGACTGAAACTGTTGGCTATAAAGTTAATAAAATGCAAGATGGTAGTCGTGTTGTTGTGACTCGGCCACCTTTTTCTGAAAGTTGGGCTTTTTTCTTAAGAAAATTTGACAGTATAGAAAAAATTGAAATGGATCAATTGATTGTTGATGAAAATAAAGAATTATGTATAAATCTTATTAAATGGCTAATAAAAGGATGTCAAGTAACGGCCATTACTGGGAGTCAAGGGACGGGAAAAACAACACTTCTAATGGCTATGGTTGGATTTATCAATCCAATTTACAATCTTAGAATTCAAGAAATGACCTTTGAACTGCATTTAAGATCAATTTATCCCTATAGAAATATTTTATCTTTCAAAGAAACATCAGACATTTCCGGTCAAGAGGGATTAGATCTACAAAAAAAGACGGATGGATCTGTTAATATTTTAGGAGAAGTGGCAACAGCACCAGTGGCCTCATGGATGATTCAAATGACTCAAGTGGCGTCTTTATTTACATTGTTTACCCATCATGCCAAAACAAGTGATACCTTAGTGAAATCCTTAAGAAATAATTTGTTGCAAACGGGCATTTTTTCAAATGAAGCTGTAGCGGAAGAACAAGTGGCAGAAGTTATTAATTTTGACATTCATTTGAATAAAAATGCCAAAGGGCATCGTTACATTTCAAGAATCACTGAAATTCTTAGCTACAAAGCTGGAGAGTATCCTTTAAGTTATAGAAAGGTACCATCAGAAGAAAAAATGGAACACTTTTTTGACACAATGACAGAATATTTTAGACGACAAACCAATAAACGCCAATATATTACCCGGGATATTATTCAGTGGGTTGATGGCAAGTACATTGTAAAGAATAAACTTTCTAGAAAATCATATGAGAGTATATTGAAAATTGTAGATTCAAATAGAAAAAATGCCTTTATAGAATTTGCTAATAAGTATGAGTTGGTGACACATGACATATGATTTGATTTTAAAAATCCTTTTAGGTGTTATTATATTTTCGGCATTTCTTTTTATATATGCCTTTTACCAATTGAATCAATTGAAAGCATATAAAAGAGTTAAAGAATCCTTTGGCAAAGGGTCAAAAGTTTTATTAAAAATGCATAGGTTCCTTGTAAAAGTACCACTGCTTAAAATATATTTACAAAGAGTTGAAAGGAAATTAAAGTTTATTGAATTGTCTGATGAAAAAACCATTAAGAAAAAAGCGACTCAATTGTTCTTATATGCTTTTGGTATTTCTTCAGTTATCTTAGCAATATTATTGTATTCTATGGACAGTTTATATTTCTTGCTTCTAGGACTAACGATGCTTATGATTATTAACCAGCAATTTTTGAATTTTTATATTGGTGGCATGGAAAAAAAGTTGTTAATTCAATTTGAAACGTTTTTATCAGAAGTAAAGCATCATTACCATAACCATCAAATGATTGATGAAGCAGTCTATGATACAACAAAGGATGTTAATAAAAGTAATTTTGAAATGAGCCTTCATGCCAAAGCAATGTACGATATTTTATCATCTGAGGCGCCGGAACATGCAATGGAAAACTATTATGATATCGCTCCAAATAAGTTTTTTAAAAATTTCATTGCCCTAGCCCACTTGGTTCAAAAATTTGGCGATAAAGTGGTCAATGAACAATCTGTTTTTTTAACAAATATGAACTATTTAAAACAGGAAATAAAATATGAATTACTCAGAAAAGAACGCTTAAATTATTTGTTTAAAAGTTTATCTTTTATAACCATCGCACCAATATTTTTTATTAAGCCCTTAGAGCAATGGGCATTGATGAATTTACCTGAATTAGGCATCTATTTTAATGGGAAGTATGGTTTCTTTATTGATATTGGAACTTTTTTACTCGTGATTCTTTCATATTTGCTGATCAGTAAGATGAAAACACATGAAAATTTAGAAATTTCACAAGAGACGCAGATATATGATAAATTACTGAAAATTAAATGGTTGAAAAAGCCAATAGAATTAAAAATCAATAAAAACTATAGCCAATATTTAAAAGATGAAAGTTTTTTAAAGGATGCCGGTTATACAAAGGATGTTAGAGTTTACTATTTAACGAAGATTTTATCAGCGACGAGTTTATTTATACTATGTATTTTAGTAATGATTAATGCCATATCTATTGGGAAGCGTCAGTTATTAATAAGTGATAAGGATTACTTAAAAAATTCAGATGCAAAGTATCTCATGGCTTTAAAGGATGCGGGTCTTAATGATGAAGAGGTGATGACATATATTGAAAGAGAAGAAGATTTGTCTCAAAATGTATTAAAGGCTGAAAGTCAACGTTTATTGAATAAGATTAATGCATACAATGCTATTTATTTTAAATGGTGGTATTTATTATTAGCAATCATCACTTCAATTATAGCGTATCAATTACCAATGCTTTTATTGTATTTTAAAAAACAAATGCGCTTGATGACCTTAGAGGAAGAAGTCATACAAATGCATACAATCATTTTGATGTTAATGTACTTTGAGAGAGTTTCTGTAGAAGAGGTTCTTAAGTGGATGGAACAATTTTCACTCATCTTTAGACGGTCCATTAACAAATGTTTAAATGATTTTGAGCAAGGGGATATAAAAGCATTAGAGATGTTAAAAAAAGAAGAGGGCTATACTTCTTTTGTACGAATTGTTGATAATTTAATAAATGCTAGTGAAAAAATACCTTTGGCATTGGCCTTTGATGAGTTAGTGATTGAACGAAAGTATTACCAGGAAAAAAGAAAACAGGACAATGAAGCATTAATAGAGAAAAAAGGCATGATTGGCAAATTAATTGCCTTTGTTCCACTAAGTTTCACAATATTGTTTTATTTGCTTGTACCATTTTTACTGTTTAGTATAAATCAACTATTAAATTATTCTAGTCAAATGAAGGGTGTATTATAACAAGGAGGAAAAAAATGGAAAATTCTTTAAAAATGTTAATGATTGGTGCAGCAGTGGCGATAACTTTAGCGGTAATTACCTCAGGTTTCTTTATTTTGAGACAAGGACAAGGGATCTTAAAAAGTTCTACAGCAAAGATTAGTCAAATCAGCTCTGATATTGAAGAAACAGAATTCACAATTTATGAGGATCAAGAAGTTTCAGGTTCAGAAGTTGTAAATTCTGTAAGAAAATATGATAATGAGCGTATTGGTATTTTCGTTTCAACAGGTAAAGATTCAAGTGGTACTTGGTATATAAAAGATATTAATGGTACAAGTATTTCAAGTAATGACTACATAGGTGAAATCGGCTCAGGAAGTGCCGCTGGTATTGATCAAATGATTGATGATTCTGCGAATGAATATGTCAACCCGAATGGTCGATTTGTAGGAAAAGTTATTAGAAATGAAAATGATTCTATTATTGGTTTAGCCTTCGAGCAACAATAAAATGTTTGAAAATCTTAATAATTTTCTATTTAAAGTATCTATGATTCTTTTCTTTATAGGTGCAATGACCTTGTTTTTATTGAGTCAAGGTAAAATAACTGAGTTAATAGACTTAGGAGAAAGTAGTTATTTGAATTCTCATGTGCTGAGCGCTCGTAAAAAAGAAACGGAAGCGTATTATGTTTTGGGCTATGAAATTATATCTCAAAAAATAAGTTTTGAGACAATGAATATTATTGTAGAGGGGATTCGTATCAAAACTAAAAATGATTTATTAACAATTAAGCAAGATAAAAAATACTCAAGAGTAATTGAATTTGATGACGAAGGTCAAGTTCAAAAGCTTTTATATGAGGAACACTAATGGAAAATGCTCTTAGTAAATTTATTGCTATTTTGCTGGTCCTTATTTTACTGTATATTTTTCCAATACTAAATATGTTTGATAACCAAGAGTATATTTCTAGAAGCATCGTTTTAAATGAAGTAACCTCCTTTGTAGATTCCGTAAGAAATTTAGGCTATATTACGCCGCGTATGTATGAGGATCTTTCAAAAAAGCTTCAATCAACAGGTAATAAATATGTTATTGAATTAACCCATCAACACTTAGTCGTTCATCCAGTGTATTCAGATGTAAGGGATCTATCAACTTTTAAAAATTCTGCAAAAAACAATTATGAGAATGAATACTCTAAGGAAATTTTAAAAGTGCTTTATTCAAAAGGGGGGGATAAATACTATTACTTATCCAGTGGAGATTATTTTGTTATGAAGGTTTATAATGAGAATAAAACCATGGCCACGCGTTTGAAAAGCATTATTCTTGGTGCTGATTTACCGGATAAAACCATTGTTGTTAATTATGGAGGCATGGTAAAGAATGAAAATTACTGATTTAGCGATAGTCTTTATTTTAATAACCATTCCATTTTTATTGGTGACTAAAATAAACCGGGAGTATCTTTACTATGCTTCAGAACAACAAATACTCTATAATAGGATTTTAGATGCAGCAACGGAAGATGCCATCGGTACTTATGAATCAGATGAAATGATTGATAAGGAAAAAGCTGAAGAAATTTTCTTTAAGACATTAAAAGTAAACTTTGAAATGTCTGATACAAGTTTAAGTACACTTCAGTTATCTAAGTATGTTCCGGCTATGGTGAGCATAGAAAAAGATGGTTTTAGTATACTGTCCCAAGAGGAATTTATAAATGAAGCCGGTTATAAAGAACGCCGAATGCTTTGGAATCCTAAAAATACTTACACATATCAGGAAGGTTCTTATATCTATCGCTTCTTTTTAGCGGACCACCTAGAAATTTATAATACGAATCTAAGCAAATTTTATAAAGGCAGTTTTGAAAGATTAAAAAATAATGCTGACTTAAAAGAAACAATTTTAGAGGATAAAGAAAGGTATAAAAGAATTAAAAATAATCAGATTATTACTCAAATACAAAGGGCGTTGAATTATCATATTAATGAATACAATGATCTTTCGAAAACTTTTGGAATTTCTTATGAATTTTTTTTACCAAGGTTATCTAAAGGTGATTGGAGTAATAGCATATCAGATGTTAGTTTATTGGTTTTTTTTCAAGGAATCCCCATTGGCAGTCGAGGAAATTACTATAATAACTACGCGATCAGTGGTAGTCGGTTAATAAAATCAAAGCATTATTATGTTATTGAAGAGCCATTGACCCATAGGAAAGAGTACCATAGTCCTGGGTGTGATGTATTAGAAAGCAATGCTTTAATGGATAGGGAATTATTTACATCGAAATTTGAAGCGGCTGAAACTGGTGCATTTCCCTGTAAAGAGTGTCAATGACTGCATAATTATCCCTAGGCATTGTATAAACATACACCATAAACCCTGTGTTTTCAAGGGGTCGGCTAATAAAGAAATAATGACCTTACAGTTACATACAAAGCGTCTGACTATTATTATTATTAAATAAATTTGTATTGCAAATATTCAAAAAATGATGTAGAGTGGTTACAGAAGAGTCACAAATTTAAAAAGGGTTTTTAGATAGTAAATTTATCTATTAATTAATAAGTGACTATAGGATATTTTAGAGGGGGATTTTATGTTAAAAAGAACAACAATATTATTGTTAGTATTTGTATTTGTTGCAAGTTTCGCGTTAACAGGCTGTGGCGATGCTGGTACTGATGATGCAGTAGAACCAGAAGAAACAGAAGAAACAGAAGAAACAGAAGAAACAGAAGCTGCTGTTGATGAAGCAGATGAAGATTCTATGGATGAAAATTGGAAAATTGCTATAATGACTGGTACGGTAGTACAAAATGAAGAAGAATACCGTGCGGCTCAAGCAGTTCAAGAAGAATATGGTGAAGACCATGTTAAGATTATGACTTATCCAGCGAAATTTATGGATGAGCAAGAAACAACTATTTCAAATGTTGTAAGTATGGTTTCTGACCCAGATGTAAAAGCATTAATTTTTGTACAAGCAATTCCTGGTGCTTCAGCAGCTATTGAAAAAGCAAGAGAAGTTAACCCAGATTTATTAGTAATTGCAGGTACACCTGGAGAAGACCCAAAAATGATTTCAGACAAAGCAGATGTTGTATTTGCAATGGATGAGTTAACAATGGGTAGAACAGTTCCAGAACAAGCGAAGAAACAAGGGGCTGAAGTATTTGTTCATTATTCTTTTCCTAGACATATGTCTTATGCATTATTATCTGCAAGAAGAGATTTAATGAAAGAAACATGTGAAGAGATTGGTTTAGAATTTGTTGACGCAACTGCTCCAGATCCAACAGGTGATGCTGGTGTATCAGGTGCACAACAATTTATCTTAGAAGACGTTCCTAGAAAAATCGAAGAATATGGAGTAGATACAGCATTCTTCTCAACTAACTGTTCATTACAAGTACCACTTATCAGTTCAGTTTTAGAAGAAGGCGCTATTTATCCGCAACCATGTTGTCCTTCACCTTATCACGGATTCCCATCAGCTTTGGGTATTTCAATTCCTGAAGATAAGAGAGGCGATCTTGAATATATCAAGGAAGCAACTAGAAAGAAAATTGCAGAAGCAGGGAATACTGGAAGAATGTCTACATGGGGCGTTCCTGTAGCTATGATGTTCATCGAAGCTGGTGCAGAGTATGCAAAAGCTTATATTGATGGCGAAACAGATGGCAGAGTAGATGAAAAAGTAATAAGAGAAAAATTTGAAGATTATGCTAATACATCAGTTGGTATTGAATTACTAGAAGAGGGTGGCCAGAAATACGATAACTATTTTATGGTTATGTTGGATTTCTTAAATTACTAAAAAAAGTTAATAAAGTTGCCGGGAGGCAGCTTTATTTTTTTGAGAGAAAGTAGAAACTATGAGATTAAATGGAGGTTTTTATGGGGGAAAACTATACTCTTCAAATGGAAAACATTCATAAAGAGTACTATGGAAATGAAGTTCTGCATGGTATTAATTTGAAAGTAAAAAAAGGAGAAATTCACGCCCTACTAGGAGAAAACGGGGCAGGAAAATCAACTTTGATGAATGTTTTATTTGGCATGCCAGTCATTCATAATACGGGTGGTTTTGAAGGTGAAGTAAAGATAGAAGGTAAGAGTGTGAATATACAATCGCCAAAAGAGGCGATGAAACATGGTATAGGGATGGTTCATCAAGAATTTATGCTTATTCCAGAATACACAATATCAGAGAATATAAAACTTAACAGAGAAATAACAAAGGAAAATTTTATTAGCAAATTACTTGGGAAAAAAGCTGAAAAATTGAAGTTTTTAGATCAAGATCAAATGGATAAAGAAGCGCGACAATCCTTAGACTTAGCAGGTTTAAATGTTGGAGAATGGGTGAGAGTTAAAGGATTACCTGTTGGTTACATGCAATTTATTGAGATTGCTAGAGAGATTGATAAGAAAAATATTAAATTGATTGTTTTTGATGAACCAACGGCTGTTTTAACAGAAAGTGAAGCAGATAACCTGATTAAAACAATGAAAAAATTAGCTAGTAGAGGTATTTCAATTTTATTTATTACCCATCGATTAAGTGAAGTAATAGATGCAGCGGATCAAGTAACAATACTGCGTGACGGAAAACTTATTGAAGTAAAGCCTACTTCGGAGACAAATGTTAATGAATTGGCTGAATTAATGGTTGGTAAAGAAATAGAATTGCCTGATGCTGATGATACAAGTCATGTTTTAGAAAAAGAAGTCGTATTAGATGTCAACAAACTTTCAGTAGAGATGCCTGGTGAAGAAGTACGTGAGGTGAGTTTTCAAGTACACAAAGGTGAAATTTACGGTATTGGTGGCTTAGCTGGTCAAGGAAAAATTGGTATTGCCAATGGCATTATGGGTTTGTATCCAACGGTAGGTGAGGTTAAATTTAATGGGCATGATTTAAAATTAAATGATATTAAGAATGCTTTAAAGGAAGGGTTGGCTTTTGTTTCTGAAGATAGAAGAAATATAGGCTTACTATTAGAAGATTCAATCGAGCGAAACATTGCGATTAGTCGTTTACACATTAAGAAAGATTTTTTAAAAAACTATGGATTATTCAAATTGGTTAATCAAAAACATATTCGGGAACACGCTTTAGAAATGATTGAAAAATTAGATATTCGATGCATGGGTCCAGAACAATATACTGGTCGATTAAGTGGCGGTAACCAACAAAAAGTATGTATTGCAAGGGCGTTAACTTTAGAACCAGAAATTCTTTTTGTTTCTGAACCGACCCGTGGAATCGATATTGGTGCTAAAAAAATTGTTTTAGATTTATTGGTAAATTTAAACAAAGAACTTGGTATGACAATAGTTATGACGTCTAGCGAGTTAGCAGAACTGCGAATGGTCTGCGATCGAATAGCCATTGTAACGGAAGGTAAAATTGAAGGCACATTAAAACCAACGGCTAGTGACAAAGATTTTGGTTTGATGATGGCAGGAGAGTATCATAAAACTTACAATAAAGGGGATGATTCTGATGCCGGAAATAATTAAAGATTACTCGAAAAAGATTGGATTACCAAGAATAATCATCACTGGTTTTTTTGCTTTTCTGTTTATATTATCATTTTTCATTAATTTACCAGTTGCAATGCTTGTTTCAAATATTATTAGAAGATTTGGCATGTATGGGGTCCTAGTGTTAGCTATGGTTCCAGCAATACAATCAGGTATAGGACCAAATTTTGCTTTACCACTAGGAATAGTTGCGGGTATATTAGGTGCCTTGATTAGTCTTGAATTGGCCTTAAATAGTTTATGGTGGGCATTTATTATTGCCATTCCCATCGCTATAATTGTAGGTTATTTTTACGGACAACTCTTAAATAGAATAAAAGGATCAGAAATGCTTGTTGCGACTTATACAGGTTTCTCTGTTGTTTCTTTCATGAGTATCATGTGGATTTTATTACCTTTTAAACATAAAGAAATGGTATGGCCAATTGGCAAAGGATTAAGGGTAACGGTTTCTCTTAAAAATACTTTTGGAAATGTTTTAAATAATTTCTTAGGGTTTAATATTGGGGACGTATATATACCAACAGGTTTACTTTTATTTTTCTTTGGTATATGTTTTCTCGTTTGGGTATTTTCTAAATCAAAAGCAGGTGTTGCAATGAAAGCATCTGGAGACAATCCCAAATTTGCCACAGCATCTGGTATAGATGTTGACAAATACAGAATTCTAGGAACAATTTTATCTACAGTTTTAGGTGCTATTGGTATTTTAGTTTATGCTCAAAGTTATACCTTTGTTCAATTATATCAAGCGCCCTTAATGATGGCTTTCCCAGCTGTAGCGGCAATTTTAATAGGGGGTGCTTCTGCTACAAAGGCTAAAATATCCCATGCGATTATTGGTGTGTTTTTATTTCAAGGCTTGTTGACGCTTGCCTTACCTGTAGCCAATCAAGTGATTAGTCATGGTAACCTTTCAGAGGTGCTAAGAATGATCATACAGAACGGTATAATACTCTATGCATTAACTAAAGTAGGTGGTGAGTAAAATGGAAATAAAAGAACAAGACAATAACATTATTGAAGAAGAAAAAGTTGATCTAAAGAAATTTTTTGTAAAGCATAGTGTAACAATTTTGTTTATTATCATTTCTTTAGGGGCAGTATATATATCGAAATTGCCAATGTTTTTCGTGGTAAATTCTATAATTACCCGTGTCACAAGAAATTCGTTTTTAGTATTAGCATTGTTAATTCCGGTCATGAGTGGCATGGGATTAAACTTTAGTATTACTATTGGTGCAATGGCGGGTCAATTTGCAGTCATTATAGTTACTTATTTTGGGATTACCGGGATATGGGGTTTTGTACTTTGTGCAATAATCGCCGTACCCTTAGCGATCATCTTTGGTTTTTTTGTAGGCGCTTTATTAAATAAAACCAAAGGTCAAGAAATGATTGCAAGTATGATTTCAGGTTTTTTCGCTAATGGTATTTATCAATTGATTTTGTTATTCTTAGTTGGAACGCTTATTCCAATGAAAATGAATGATATGATGCTTAGCAGTGGTGTTGGTATTAGAAATACAGTCGATTTAAAAAAGGCTGGATTATCTTATGCCATTGATGGGATCCACGAGATTCATTTCTTTACTGTAATTCTTATTGTGTCTGCTGGATTCATACTTTTTAATCTTTATCAATTAAAAACAGCAAAACATGATAATTCACTAAAGGTAAAAAAGAGATATTTAAATATAGTTTTAAACATATTAATTTTTATCTTTGGTTTATTAATTTCTTTTACTGAAATGTTACCTAAAGATGTTCAAGTGCTTGAAACAATTACTGTACCAACCGTTACAACAATACTTATTATTATGTTGTGTTTCTTTAATGTTTTGATTACAAAGACAAAATTAGGTCAAGACTTTAAAACTGTTGGACAAAATAGACACATTGCTGAAATCGCAGGTATTCATGTCAACAAAGTAAGAATGATGGCAATCATAATATCAACTGTCTTAGCATCTTGGGGACAACTCCTATTCTTACAGAATATGGGTGTACTAAATACTTATGGTTCCCATGTTCAAATTGCATTGTTTTCAATTGCAGCACTCTTAATTGGTGGCGCTTCTGCAAGTAAAGCAACAATTTCACAAGCGCTTTTAGGTGTTGTACTGTTTCATACGTTGTTCTTAGTATCACCAATGGCAGGCAAGAATTTATTTGATGATCCGATGATTGGAGAATTCTTTAGAGCTTTCATTGCTTATGGTGTTATTGGTTTATCACTAGGCTTACATGCTTGGAGAAAAACGATAAAAGGACAAGTATAAGATTATTAAGAAATTTTAATAATATTCTTGACAGATCAATTTCATGTATATATACTCTATATAATATTTAAAAAGATTTGGAGCGATTCTTATGAAAACACTTAATTTATCTGCAAAATTCTATTATTTCTTTTTATTTAAGGGCTATTACTTTAGCACTTATAATTTGGGATATAGAAAAATAGAAGTATGGGGATAAATAATAAGCATAGGAATGCTAGCAAATCATATATTTATGAAATGATGAGGCTTATCCATTAGGATAGGTCTTTTTTTTATTAATAGGAGAAAAGGTTATAGTATGAAAACTTTAAACAATTCAATGACTGAAAAATTTTATTATAACTTTTATTTTTATTTCTGGAGCTATTTCTACTCTGGCATCTTTTCATACAATTAAAAAACTTTTTAAATAAGGAAATTAAT
>Ga0209414_1000257_pt1 | contig 24900 bp, 24 predicted proteins | sample LakVidmifraction_4_FD_181154 | JGI IMG/M metagenome (GOLD analysis project Ga0209414, IMG submission 181154) | Hypersaline microbial communities from Lake Vida, Antarctica - Brine Hole Two &gt;0.2 micron (SPAdes) (version 2) | ecosystem: Environmental > Aquatic > Non-marine Saline and Alkaline >...
CCATCATCCATTAAAACAAGGATTGAAACCGCCCCGCTTGTTTAAATGGTACATGGTAATATTTGTAAAATACCATCATCCATTAAAACAAGGATTGAAACTTCCATTACCTTCAAGTTTTTGTTGCATGCTATTTGGTAAAATACCATCATCCATTAAAACAAGGATTGAAACTAACTCATTCCAGTTAGTATAAATGGTGTTGGTAGTGTAAAATACCATCATCCATTAAAACAAGGATTGAAACAAGGGTATGATGTCAACAAAACACAAAGAGTCGAGTAAAATACCATCATCCATTAAAACAAGGATTGAAACTACACTTCGCCAAACTTCTCACTGAAAGCCTTTATGTAAAATACCATCATCCATTAAAACAAGGATTGAAACATATCATTGTTTCTACAATCAATTATTGAATAATAGTAAAATACCATCATCCATTAAAACAAGGATTGAAACATACCTTCTTTTATCTCTTCTTTTGTTGTATGCTGTAAAATACCATCATCCATTAAAACAAGGATTGAAACTTATCTTCTTCTGCGAATAATTGTAAGTCAAAACTGTAAAATACCATCATCCATTAAAACAAGGATTGAAACTAAAGAGAGAAGAGGCTTAAAAGTTAAGGGGAAGGTAAAATACCATCATCCATTAAAACAAGGATTGAAACTATTCGAATATGATTTGCGTGCCATTTTCTTCAACGTAAAATACCATCATCCATTAAAACAAGGATTGAAACATGAAAGAATTGGCTGATGAATATGGATTTAGTTATGGTAAAATACCATCATCCATTAAAACAAGGATTGAAACTGTTTTTTAAAATGGTATATAAAAGGGTAAACTTTGTAAAATACCATCATCCATTAAAACAAGGATTGAAACAGCATGTTTTAATGCTATGCTTTATGGATATTAATGTAAAATACCATCATCCATTAAAACAAGGATTGAAACTTTTCTGTAATATCCCTTGCTATTGCAAAACCTATGTAAAATACCATCATCCATTAAAACAAGGATTGAAACTAGCTTTTAATAAAAAACAAGTAAAATATAAAAGTGTAAAATACCATCACCCATTAAAACAAGGATTGAAACTTGTATGCATAAACGTGCATGTATAATTGTTTTGTAAAATACCATCATCCATTAAAACAAGGATTGAAACCCTTGTAAAAAGTCTGGTTGTGGTGGTGTGCTTGAGTAAAATACCATCATCCATTAAAACAAGGATTGAAACTTAGTGCTTGGGCCATTTTATATACAGTTGTGGTTGTAAAATACCATCATCCATTAAAACAAGGATTGAAACTTAGTGCTTGGGCCATTTTATATACAGTTGTGGTTGTAAAATACCATCATCCATTAAAACAAGGATTGAAACCCTTGCATCTTCGATTCGATCATTAACAAAGTTTTGTAAAATACCATCATCCATTAAAACAAGGATTGAAACAACTGTCCTGAACACTTTTGCAATTCTATTTTTGCGTAAAATACCATCATCCATTAAAACAAGGATTGAAACATCTCATCAATCGTATCTTCTGTACCGTTTGGTAAAGTAAAATACCATCATCCATTAAAACAAGGATTGAAACTTATCTTTGCTTAACATTTCAATATTTCTTTTATAGTAAAATACCATCATCCATTAAAACAAGGATTGAAACTGTAGACATTTATAAACACATTGCTTACTAAGTTTGTAAAATACCATCATCCATTAAAACAAGGATTGAAACATCGGGTCTTTTCATTATTACCGCATCGGTTGCTGGTAAAATACCATCATCCATTAAAACAAGGATTGAAACTAGGGTTCCAACATGAGACATAATTAGGTTCCAAGTAAAATACCATCATCCATTAAAACAAGGATTGAAACATCTATTTTATTTTCAATCTCTTTAAGTCTGTGAAGAGTAAAATACCATCATCCATTAAAACAAGGATTGAAACTATACTCTATCGTGATTTACCGCTAATGCTAATTCAGTAAAATACCATCATCCATTAAAACAAGGATTGAAACAAAGGACTACCACATAACAAAATAAAAGATATGTTAGTAAAATACCATCATCCATTAAAACAAGGATTGAAACTTTAACATATCATTTCGCCACATTGGTACTTGTGTGTAAAATACCATCATCCATTAAAACAAGGATTGAAACTTTAATTTGTCCGGGTTCATGTTCGATCCTCCTTAGTAAAATACCATCATCCATTAAAACAAGGATTGAAACAGATAATACATCAAATTACAATGAAAATGAAAATTCGTAAAATACCATCATCCATTAAAACAAGGATTGAAACTCTACTCACCTCCTAGACAAATTGCTGTAATATTGCGTAAAATACCATCATCCATTAAAACAAGGATTGAAACCTTGTTTAAGCGACCACTTAATGCGAAAGAATTAAGTAAAATACCATCATCCATTAAAACAAGGATTGAAACAATATAGGCTTGCGTGTATCCGCTTCGTATTCTGGGGTAAAATACCATCATCCATTAAAACAAGGATTGAAACTAATACCCCGCATTGCTAACAGTTCTAAGGCGCCCGTAAAATACCATCATCCATTAAAACAAGGATTGAAACACTTTTTCTCTGTTGTCGTTGTGGAATATTTGAACCGTAAAATACCATCATCCATTAAAACAAGGATTGAAACAATAGGTAATTCTGGAATAAGGGTACCACTTGTTGGGTAAAATACCATCATCCATTAAAACAAGGATTGAAACGACGAGTCACCTAATCTTTGTGCTGCATCGATAGTGTAAAATACCATCATCCATTAAAACAAGGATTGAAACTACGCTTGAATAGTTCTGTTGATTCCTGATGGTGTTGTAAAATACCATCATCCATTAAAACAAGGATTGAAACTATTACAACTCCTTTAAATATAACAGGAAACTCGAAGTAAAATACCATCATCCATTAAAACAAGGATTGAAACTAAATTAGTTTTTTGTAGTTACCGTCACCCACAACCCTGTAAAATACCATCATCCATTAAAACAAGGATTGAAACTATTTTGAAAAGTACTCGTCAATTATTCTAGCATGGTAAAATACCATCATCCATTAAAACAAGGATTGAAACTACAACATTGTATTACATATAACAGGGAAAAAATAAGGTAAAATACCATCATCCATTAAAACAAGGATTGAAACTATATTCCCTCATTCTCTGAATAGTTCTTAATTATTGGTAAAATACCATCATCCATTAAAACAAGGATTGAAACCGTTCGGAATTGGGCAAAAAGTTTATACGTATATGTAAAATACCATCATCCATTAAAACAAGGATTGAAACAGACAGAGTAAAATATTATAATTCTTTAAAGAGGTAAGTTTTTATGTTACAATGTAAAATAAGGGAAAGGGGGTATTATGTGGAAGTAAAAATAGTTGAATTAAGATATGACTTAGATCGCAAAATTCCTTTTAACTACGGATCCAAATTGAGAGGTTTTTTTGCTAATAACTTTGAAAATGTTTTGTTTCATAATCACGATAAAAATGGTGATTTTGTTTACAGTTATCCTTTAATACAGTATAAAATTATCAATAATCAACCGACTCTAGTTGGAATTAATCAAGGTGCGGAAGTAATTGTTAAAAATTTTTTGGAAATTGATGAAATTGTTTTAGGAGAAAAAAAATTTAAGAATCCTTCTGCTAAACTAGAAATCCACAGTATCGACTTAAAGGTAGATAATAATCGCTATAAGTATGAATTTCATTCTCCATGGATGGCTCTGAATCAAAAAAATTTCAAAAAGTATTTAAAAGTAGATGACAAAAAAGATTTTTTAAAATCTAAACTTATTGGAAATATACTTAGTTTTGCTAAAGGAATTAATTGGTGGATTGAAAAAAGAATAGAAATTTACGATTTTAATTTTTATGAAATTGATGTTAATTACAAGAATAATAAAATGCTTGCATTCAAGTGTGATTTTGAGATTAATATTCAGTTGCCTACAAATATAGGCTTAGGTAAATCTGTATCTAAGGGTTTTGGTAGAATTGTTCAAGTAGATTGATAGAGTTTAGATAAAGGTGTGTGATAATTATGCAACTTGTCATAAATACATATGGAAGTTATTTGCATATAATTCAAGATTCCTTTGAATTAAAAGTCGATGGGCAAAAACATCGTATATCTCCTATTAAAGTTGAATCAATCCTAATTACAACAGGGGCTTCATTGAGTACAGATGCCATTAAATTAGCTTTAGAGAATAATATTGAAATTCAATTTTTAGATAGATATGGTGGATCTTTAGGAAAAATATGGCATTCACGATTAGGTAGAACCAGTTATATAAGAAGATTACAATTAGAATTAATTGATAAAGAGCAGGGCATTAGTATTATTAAAGAGTTAATGATTAAAAAGAGTGAAAATATGATTAATCATTTACATAAACTTGGCATTAGACGTAGTGAAGAAAAACAAGAATATTTAGAAAAATGTCAAAATGATATTGAAAAAATAATAAAAAAAATTACGAAACTTCAAGGCAAAGAAATTGATGATATACGGTATAGCATAATGGGTTATGAAGGTAATATATCTAGAATTTATTTTAAGGCATTAAGTCATATTATGCCACACGAATATAGATTTAAAGGAAGAAGTAGTCGACCAGCAGAAGATGAATTTAATTGTTTACTAAATTATGGATATGGTGTTTTATATTCTAAAGTAGAAAAAGCACTTATGATTGCTGGGTTAGATCCATATGTAGGTATATTGCACACGGATGGTTATAATAAAAAATCATTTGTGTTTGATTTTATTGAACCCTATCGTATTTATGTTGACCGAGTAATTTTAAAATTATTTTCTAAAAAGCAAATCAGAAAAAGTTTTTTTGATGATATTAAAGGTGGTTTGACATTAAACAAAGAAGGTAAGAAAATACTCATAACAGAATTGAATAATTTTTTTGAAGACACTATAAGGTATGATGGGAGAGATATTAAAAGAGATAATGTTATTCAATATGATGCCCATAAACTTGCGAATGAAATATTAGAAGGTGAAGAGTTATGTTAACATGGGTCGTATATGATATATCAGAGGATAAAATAAGAAAAAAAATATCTGACAAATTAATTGCTGAAGGTCTTTATAGAGTTCAAAATTCTGTTTTTCTAGGAAATATAGAGAACAATCGGATGGATGAAATCGTAATATTTAGTGAAGATATGGTTAATGATTCAACGGATTCAGTATATATATTTCCCATGTGTCAGGAAGACTTTGAAAAAGTAGCATTAATTGGAGAAGCCTTTGATAAGGCAATGGTAAATGATGAACTTAGAAGTTTCTTTGTTTGATAAGTGATTAAAGAAGAAGGTGACTTATGGATCGGCTTCAATATAAAGATTATATTAGCATCACACCATCTGAAATAATGGGTTATTTATTTTGTCCAAGGTTTGTATATTATCAAAATTATTTAGATATTTCTGAAAATGAAGAAAAAAGATACAAAGTTATGAAAGGTAGATTAATTCATGAAGAAAAAATGAAAATAAACCAGAAATATTTAAGAAGTAAATTAGGTGTAAAAGATAAAGTAATAGACAAAAAAATGTATTCAAAGAAATTTAAAATACATGGGATTGTAGATGAAATCTTATTTTTAGATGATAATACAGCTGCACCACTAGATTATAAATATGCAAAATATAAAAGAATCTACCAATCGCTTAAATATCAAATGGTTATGTATGCTTTGATGATAGAAGATAATTATAAAATACCTGTAAACAGAGCGTATCTAGTGTATACCCGTAGTAAGGATTATGTAAAAAGAATAGATATAGATAATAAAATGAAAGCTAAAGTAGAAAGTATCATTGAAGAGTATATTAGAATAATTGATAAAGGTTATTATCCAAAGAAGACGGAATATTCAAAAAAATGTTATGATTGTGCATATCGAAGAATCTGCATACGATGATTATATTTAAGGGTGGGATAAATGATTAAAAGTTTCTATGATATTGGAGATTATATTACTGCTGATCTGACAGATGAAGAAAAACTACATAAACTAATGACAGAATTAATGATTGTTCCCGAAAAATCAAATGTAAAAGAAGACGTTGTTCAGTATGAAGTTATTATGAATTTAGATACTGCTAAAAATGAGATTCAATTAAAATTAGGGGAAGAATTAAAAAACAAAAATAAAGAAAAATTTTATGCTTTTAAATCACCAGCAAGTGGAAAGCGAATTTTCTTTGCATCTAATAACTTATACTACTTTTATACATTAATGCCGGATTTATTGGATTATATTAAAAGTAACGGAGATGGCATTAATTTTGAAAATGAAGAAAAAAATAAATTTACAGATTATATAAAAAAATTAGATGATATTTTTTATGTAAGAAATCCAGATAAGAATGAGCGTATTATAAACATCGAATTATTCAAAAATGATCAAAAAAATAAAATAAATAAAATAATCAATGAAAATTCAAAGGGAAAATATCACAAAGTTTTAAGAAGTGCAGTTGAGACTTTTGTTGAAAATGAACTAATTGGGGATATGAAATACACTGATATTTCAATCTTTTCTCTAACAATAGATGGGAAAAGGATGAGTGAACTAGAGTTTTATGATGCTTATAGAAAAGTCATACAATACAATCAGTTTACTAAAGATATTATAGAAGAACAATATGAAGATAAAACATGCGGTTGTTGTGGACAAATAAAAAATATAACACCTAAAATTAATTTTCCAGCACACATTAAAGTTTATATGACAACTGGTAAAAATTTTTTTTATAAGAGATCAGGAAATAAGAATACACGATTAGAATCTTTTGCCATATGTGAAAATTGCTATTTAACAATGTATTTGGGAATGCTTTATTGTATAGAAAAAATGAATCATAGGTTTTTAGATGATTACCAAATGAGATACTTAATAATTCCAAAAAATATTCAGGGCAATAAAAATATGGAACAAGGAATCAATAAGATTCCAAGGTTATTTAGTAGAAAAACAATTGATTTAGAGTCACAAAAAAAATTACTTAAAGATTTAAAAAAGTATAGTCAACATAAAAATATCTATATGGATTTTTATTTTTATGAATTAAACTCTAAAAGTACAGGTGTAAGAGTAGATGAAAATATATCAGATATTTCTTTCAATAGAATTGCAGAAATATCTAAAAAAATGTATGTTCTAAATACAAGTCATACAGAATTAGCGAAGACAAAAGAATCCTCTGTATCCTTTAACTTTGCTTATCATAATATATTTAAAATTAGAGCAACAAATGCTTTGATTAAAAAAGAATTATTATCATTTGTGTCCAGCATTTTTAAAGAAAGAAGTTTGTCTTATCAATATATACTAAGATTATTTCTGAGAAATTATAAGGGACAAATTTATGACAAAAAAGATAAGAAATATGCGATTTATTCTATATATGAAATGCAATTATTTTTTACATGGTTAAATAGTATTTGCGGCTTAAAAGGAGGTTTTATGAAAGAAGAAAATGGCACAGGGTATTATGAAATAAAGTATCCTAAAATTAACAAGTATTTTAACGTACATTGTGATACTTTTAAAAATAATCATAGACGAGGATTATTTTTCATGGGGTTACTGATTAATGAGGTTTTAAGTCAACAGAAGGGGAAATCAACTAATTTTATGAGTAAGATTAAGTATGAAGGCTTAAAAACTAGAGATGTAAGAAAATTGCTTTCGGAATTAACAAAGTATATGAATATGTATCGTCCGACTATTAATGGAGAGCGGGTTAGCTTAACCAAATTAAATCGGAAGGTCTATGGATATATGATAGATTTATTATTAGATATTGATCAATCAACCTTAACAAAGGATGAAAACCTTTTTTATATATTGTCAGGTGTTTCATTTGCTAAAAATGTGAATTATAAATCTAAAGAGGAGAGTGAAGTAATTGATAACTAAAAACTCAGAAATATTATTTGTTTATGATGCAAAGCAATGTAATCCAAATGGTGATATGGATAATGAGAATAAACCTAGAATGGACTATGATACAAATACTAACTTAGTATCTGATGTAAGAATAAAGCGGTATATTAGAGATTATGCAGTTATGTTAGATAAAGAAATCTTTATTACAAATGAAGCAAAGGATGCTAAAAATCGGTTAAAGGATCTAGGGGTTGATAATTCTAAGAATATAGAAAGAGTATATAATTTAATTGATGTGAAATTATTTGGTGCCGTTACCGCGAATGTAAATGCCGACAGTTTAACTGGACCAGTGCAGTTTAACTGGGCATATTCACTTAATCCAGTAGAAATTCAAGATTCTTCGACGATTACTTCTAGCTTTTCTTCTGGCGAAGGTATCGGAAAGGATTTTAGAGTAAATTATTCATTATTGGCTGTTAATGGTTCAATTAATGCTAAAGTAGCACAGAGTTATACTTATGAAGATAAGTACTATGGATTAGAGGAAGAGGACATTAATTTTTTAGATGATGCAATGTTAAATGCAATTCAAGCGAATAGAACACGATCAAAAATTGGTCAAACACCAAGATTTTATCTTCGGGTAGAAGGAAAAGATAGTACTGTTTTTTTAAATGATTTACGAGAGTATATTGATTATGTTTCTTCTGTATCTGATGAAAAATTAAGAAGTATAAAAGAGATCACTTTAGATGTTAGTAAATTAGTGAAATATTTAAAAATAAACAAGAATAAAATTAGTAAAGTTCATTATTGGAAAGATATGAACTTAAAATTATCAGAGGATCTAAAGAAATCATTAGAGAGTGAATTTGAAATAATTAGTTTATAATAGGAGTGTAACTTATGGACCAAAGAAAAATAATTAGTTTTACTGTTAAAGGTAAGATGGCATTTTATAGAAAATATTATTCTAACAAAAATGCATTATCATATTTGATTCCACCAAGAACAGCTATTATTGGAATGATTGCTTCAATTTTAGAGCTTCCTAGAAACTCTTATTATATGGAATTTAATTCGAAGCAATTAAATGTTTCATTAGAAGTGAGTAGCCCACTAAAAACACTAACGACTTCTATTAATCATTTAAGTTCTAGACGTGGAAATGGTAGAAGACAGGTAGCGCATACTTTAGTTTTACCTGTTGATAATACAATAACATATAAGATCTATTTACAATTTTTATCTTCTAATAAGTATGAAGATTTACTTATTAAGAGATTATCAGTTAACGATATGGGTTTTGGGATCTATTTAGGTCAAAGGCAATTTTTAGCGAGTATCATAGATTTTAAAATAATAGAGGATTATAAAAATCACTCAAAAATAAATTGCTGTTTAAATTCCATTGTCAATAAAAATAATGTTGAGAGTATTGAAAATATAACTGATAATATAATTGTGAAAGATCTTATGCCATTAGATTTTGTAAAAACTAAAAATAATAGAGAAGGGCTAGAATTTGGAGAAATAATCTATGAACAAAATGGTCAAGGTATTAGTGGTGAATTTAGAAATATAGTGGAATTTGATGATAAATATATTTCTTTTTATAATTAGGACGTGATTGAATGATATATTCCCATCCAGATAAAACTTTGTATGACCATTTATATCAAGTAATTGATTATGGGCAGAATATTTTAAAGCAGTCAGATTTAAATTTGACTGCTTTTACATACTCAGAAATTAAAAAAATGAATGTAGTTTCAGCTGCTTTTCATGATTTTGCAAAATCAACTGAGTATTTTCAAGACTATTTATTTAAGGGCATTGATAAGTATAGTCATCATGGTATTTTATCAGCTTTTTTATCATACTATGTGGTTAAGAATACTGATTTTTTTGATGAAAAAAAAGAATTAATTGCATTAATAGTTTTTATAATCATACGCAAACATCATGGCAATTTAACAGGAGATACATACATTAATGATAAATTTTTATATGATATAAGAAAACAACTTAAAAATATTTTGAAAAATAGTAGTAAGGAAGTAGAGGAAATCTATAAAAAACTATTTAAAAAATTCGATATGCCAGAAGTGAAAATATTTGAGGCATTAAATTTATTGAATGAAGAGCTAAAAGATATTGATGATTTTAGTTTAATGTTTCAATTAGATATAGATGATACGATATGTTTTTTAGAAGACAAATCCGAAGAATATGTTATAGAATTATTTTTAATCATAAATTACTTATATTCACTTTTGATAGATTCTGATAAGAAAAGTGCAGCGAATCTTGATAATAACTATTTTAATTTAGAAACAGTGAACTTTGACATTGAAAAGTATATTGAATCGAATTTAAAAATAGATACACCAATTAATCAATTGAGAAATAAATTTTTTAAAGATATTAATAAATTTAAAATTAGTAAAAATCAGAAAGTTTATTCATTAACTGCACCAACTGGCATAGGTAAAACATTGGCTTCATTTGCATTTGTTAACAATATAAAAAAAGAACTGGACATTAAAAAAATGATTTATTGTTTACCATATACTTCTATAATTGATCAGAACTATGAAGTGTTTGAAGAAGTTTTGAAATTTGAGTTAAATGATTTATATAATGAAAATTCATCAGAATTTCTCATAAAGCATCATTATTTAGAATTTTTAGAAATAAAAAAAGAGAATAAAAATGATAGTAAGATTTCTAAGAATAAATTAGAGTATTTAAATCAAAAATTATTATTGGAATCTTGGGAATCACAAAATATCATAACAACTTTTGTACAGTTATTGGAAAGTATTATTTCCAATAAAAATAGTCAGTTGAGAAAATTTCATAATATAGTTAATTCAGTTATTATTCTAGATGAAATACAATGTATTCCAATTAAGTATTATTACATCATTGGAAGAACATTGGAAATTTTAGCCGAGAAATTTAATACATATATTCTCTTAATGACGGCAACACAACCAGATATTATTCAAAGTGCTGAAAAAATTGTTGATGAAGAGAAATATTATCTAGATGAAATGTTTAATAGAGTAAAGCTAGACGTATCTGAAATTAATAATGAAATTTATGTAGAAGATTTTATGAGCACTATTGAAGACTTTAAAGAAGAAAATTGTTTAATTGTTGTGAATACCAAAAGTACAGCTTATGATATTTTTTCTTACCTTAGTGATAATAAAGATGGATATTTGATAAAATATTTAACAACTAATTTGGTTCCGAAAGATCGCATCAATCGCATAAAAGAGATTAAAGAGCTTTTAAAGAATAATAAAAAGATCATAGTAATAACAACACAATTGATAGAAGCTGGTGTTGATTTAAGTTTTAAGTATGTTTATAGAGATTTATCACCTTTTGATTCAATAGTACAAGTAGCAGGACGTTGTAATAGAAATGGCGAATATCCAGATAAGGGTTATGTTAAAATTTTGAATCTTATTTCTAATGAAAAAAAATCAGATAGTCAGAAAATATATGATCCAAAATTATTAGAAATAACTAAAAGTATATTTAAGAAGAAAGTATACTCAAATACTGAATTTTATGAATTAAGTAAAACTTATTTTAATCAAATAAGAAATATTGCAAAAGGCGAAAGTGAAGATTTGATTGATTCAATGAAATCACTAAATTATTCAGAATCAAAGCATGCTATCAATACTTTTAAGTTAATCAATAATCAAATACCCAAAGTGCGCATTGTGATTTGTAAGCATGAAAATATTGTAAATGACATTTATGAAATGAAAAAATTAAAAAATAAGATGGGTAAAAAATTTGATAATGAAAAGATTAGAAAATATGAAAAACTTAAAAAGGGAATAAATGAGTATACAGTTGATGTATACGAGTATGAGTTAATGAACTTAAAAAAAGAAAATTTAGTCAATGAAATTGGAAACATCTTATATATTAGTTATAACGATCAAAAAGATTATATCTATAGTAGTGAGTTAGGACTTTTACCAAGATTAAAAAAGGAAAAGGAAACATTGCTTATTTATTAAAGCAATCCATGTACTAAGACGCTACTAAAAAGTAATCATCAAATGTATTGACAAATACCGTAACTTAGGAAGAAAAAAAGTATAAAAAATAGTCATGAAAATTTTCATGGCTATTTTTTTATTTAAATTAATTTGAGTTTAATTGATCCAGTGGAGCCATTAAATCACCGTATCCTAAACCATCCATTTCATTATAAGGTATAAACTTTAAAGCAGCACTGTTCATACAATAACGAAGCCCACCTTCGTCCACAGGACCATCCGTAAAGACATGTCCTAAATGGGAATTGCCTACACGACTTTTTATTGCTGTTCTCATTGCAAATAAACTGTCATCTTCATGGAAGGTTATAACATCTAAGTTAATCGGTTTAGTAAAACTTGGCCAACCGGTACCTGAAGTGTATTGATCCGTTGAAAAAAATAAGGGTTCATTGGTAACAATATCTACATAGATACCAAGGTCTTTATTATCATAGTACGCATTATCATAAGCTCTTTCTGTTCCTTCGTCTTGTGTAACTTTATACTGAAGAGGGGTTAGTTTTTCTTTTATAACACTCTCATCAGGTTTAGTATATTTTGAAGGATCAATAATAATCTTTTCAATATCTTCCCGCTCACCAATTGTCATTTCTTCATTATCAGATGTCTCCGTCATTGGAGGAGCATCTGATGACGCATTATCTGATATATTATAAACAAAGACAATAACAAAAATTATAAATATAAGAAGAATTAACCAATAGTTTCGTTTCATTACAATCACCACCTTTAGAGTTTATTAATACCCTAAAAATAATTCTTCACACAATTAATTGAGAATAGTTATTAATTAGGGTTTGACTTTTATAATGTTTTACGCCTCATATTTTACACGCATAAACCAAGTGACCGTTAATGAGTAAATTCAAATTTATGAATTTATTTAAAAAAAATTGGGTATAAAGTTTATAATTGAAATTGCTATTCATAAAAAAGATGTGAAATTGTGAAAAAATTATTATTCAGTGGCGTGCTAATTTTAAGTTTAGTCTTAATCAGTTGTTCAGGTAATAATGTTTTGGAAGATAATACTATTCAAAATGAAACTAATAATAATGAACCTGTCGTTTCTGAGAATGAACCCATTATTTTTGAAGAAGAACCAGCAGAAAATAATACAGTCGTAAAAATAAAGGATTCAGAATTAGAAAAACTCATAAGAGATGAAATTAAAAAACCCGACGGTGATCGACTCTCTTCTGATATGGAAAAATTATATCGGCTAAATATAAAATTTGAAGAAACTCCTGTATATGAGCTAGATGGATTAGAATATGCAATTAATCTTGAGAATTTTTCATTTAGAAAAGGGACTTTAAAATAATTAAATCCAGTTTCTGAATGCAGTAATTTATATTATTTAAATATGAGTTATTCAAAATTAGAAGGGGAAGTCGAATTATTTAATACGCCTTTATTAGAAACAGTTTCTTTTATTGATACGAATGTAAGTGCTTTTTCTTTTTTTAAAGATTTAAATTTAATTACGAGTTTAAATTTAACTAGATGTGATATCGAAAACATAGATTTTTTGGAAAATATGAATAAGCTTAAAAGTTTAGGTTTATCTGAAAATCCCATTTCAGATATTTCAGTCATTAAGAATAAAACTGAATTAATTGCTTTAGATTTAGGAAAAAATCAAATTGTAGATTTAGAAAGCTTATCCACGTGTAATAAGTTAATGAGTATAAATATCTCCTATAATAACGTGACAAGCATTGCGCCATTATTTAATTGAAGTAATAGTGTATGAAGATTTAGATCAAAAAATCATAGACAGAGCAGAAATACAAAGAATGCTCGATAAAGGTGTAGGCATTTCATACCACGAATAATGTAAAATAAAACCTTTAAGATGTTAACAAAAAATGTAATATTTAACTTAATCCTTATAGATGTAATCAAACAATTAATTTTAAATAAAGGAAGGTATATAAGTGGCTAAAAAAAAGAATGATCAACTATGGGCTGAGGCAAAAAAACGTTGTCGACTGAATGTGGCAACGATTGAAATGGCAAAGGAAATGGGTCTTAACCCTAAAAGTTTGATAAAGAATATTCCATCTAAGAGTCAACAGTGGAAAGCGCCAGTAAGTCAGTGGGTTCAGGATATGTATGCAAAACGCTATGGGGAAGAGAAACTATTGGAAAAACTCAAAGAATTTAATTGTAAAATAGATGATTATAGATTTTAAAAAAACAATTGTTAATAGAGTGATAAAACAAGTTAACATGCTTATGAGAGTTATTTTGAAGATAATGAGTTCAGGAAAATGAAACTTATTAAATCGACGACGTTTCATTTTGAGAATAGCAAACTAAGTGCATAATGTTGGATTGGTTGATTTGATAAAGAAATTATATCCAGAAGAAGTAAGTGCTAATAGAATTAACGAAGTACTATATATCGATGATATTCGGAAAAACAATAAATAAGTTGATTGGTTAAGATACTAGAACCATTAAATGCTAAATAGCCTCATCATTAGGGTATTTACCACCAACTATTTATAAAATTTCTAACCTTAAGAAAGTTGTCTAAAAAAGTGTTGACAATCCAACTCTTCTATTGATCGAAAATAAGTCTTCAACTCCAGCGCGTTGGTTAGTAAGTTCAACAAATTCTTTTCTTTGCATCTTGTTGCGATAAAGACCCCTTGAAGATCTATCTTTAGTTGTTATCAATTCTTTAATAGAACCAATAAATAACAACTAATTAAGTTTTAATAATTGTTCTATCAACTTGAAAGAATAGATCTATACGTTACACTATAATTAGTATTCATATTATGCATTGGAGGCAATTAAATGAAAGTATCTGAAAGAATTGTAAAACTACGTAAGTTAATGAAGGAAAAAGGAATTGATATTTATATAATTCCGACTGCTGATTTCCATCAAACTGAATATGTTGGGGATCATTTTAAAGCAAGAGAATTTATGACAGGTTTTTCTGGCTCTGCTGGAACTGCAGTAGTAACAGAAGATGAAGCATATCTTTGGACAGATGGCAGATATTTTATCCAAGGGACAAAACAATTAGAAGGTTCGTCAGTTAAACTTATGAAAATGGGAAGTGCAGGTGTACCAACCATAGAAGAATATCTTGTGGATAAATTACCTAAAGAAGGGAATTTAGGATTTGATGGTCGTGTAGTATCTATGGGTTCAGGTCAAGATTATGAGAAAATAGCAAATGATAAGAATGGAAAAATTATTTATAAATATGATTTAATTGATGAGATATGGGAAGACAGACCAGCATTTGCGCAAGAACCTGTATTTTTACTTGATATAAAATACAATGGGGAAGAAGTAGCAAGGAAACTAGAAAGAATTCGTGAGGTAATGAAGGAATCTGATGCTACAACTCATGTACTAACAACATTGGATGATATTTGTTGGACATTAAATATTCGTGGAAATGATATTGAATTTTTCCCACTTGTTTTATCTTATATGATCATTACAATGGATAAAGTGGATTTATATATAGATGAAGCTAAATTAAGTGATGAAATAAAGTCTAATCTTTCAGAAGAAGGAGTAGTACTTCATGCTTACAATGATATATATGAAGATATAAAAAATGTCGGAAAAGAAGAAGTGTTATTAGTTGACCCTGCAAAATTAAACTATGCACTTTATAATGATATTCCAAAAGAAAATGAAAAGATAGAAAAAACAAATCCAGAAATATTATTTAAAGCAATGAAGAATTCAATTGAAATTGAGAATATGCGTAAAGCACAGATTAAAGATAGTATAGCTCATGTTAAATTTATGAAATGGGTAAAAGAAAATATCGGAAAAGAAACAATCACAGAAATGAGTGGTTGTGATAAATTATTTGATTTTCGCAGGGAACAAGGAAATTATATAGCGCCAAGTTTTGCTCCTATATGTTCTTTTTGGTGAAAATGCAGCGATAGTTCACTATACATCTACTCCTGAGACAAATGTAGCACTTGAAAAAGGTAATTTCTATTTAACGGATACAGGAGCAGGATATTATGAAGGTTCTACAGATATCACAAGAACATATGCTTTAGGTGAAGTAACACAAGAAATGAAAGATCATTTTACATTAGTAGCAATAAGCAATCTCAATCTCGCAAATGTAAAGTTTTTAAGTGGAGCTACAGGGATGAATCTTGATTATGCTGCAAAGAAACCTTTTTGGGATAGGGGCCTTGATTATAACCACGGAACTGGTCACGGAATGGGCTATCTTTTAAATATTCATGAAGGACCGACAGGATTTCGCTGGCAACATCGTGATCATGAAGTACATCCTTTTGAAGCAAATATGATTATTACAGATGAGCCAGGCATTTATATTGAAGGGTCTCATGGGATAAGATTAGAAAATGAACTACTTGTTCATAATGGAGAAAAAAATGAATATGGACAATTCATGTATTTTGAACCTATAACTTATATACCAATGGATTTAGATGCTATAAATTCTGACATGATGACTACAGAAGATAAAAAACTTTTAAATGATTATCATAAACTTGTATTTGAAAAAGTTTCTCCTCATCTAAATAATGAAGAAAAAGAATGGTTAAAAAAATATACAAGAGAAATATAACAATAAAAAAATGTTGCTGAATATATATTCAGCAACATTTTTTATTAATCATTTTTATTTAACCAATCAATTAGGACTTTTATATATTTTTCGTTTTCTTCAACAAAGGGCATATGACGACTAAATTCAAATAATTCCCATTTAGAATTTGGAATTCTATCATACATACTTTTTGCGATAAGTGGCGAACATAAATCAGTTAGACCACTAGTTATTAATGTAGGTACCTGTATATTATTTATTTCATCCATAAAATCAAAATCTTTTAAGGTTCCAGATGGACTAAACTCATTTTCTCCCCAAGCTTTTACATAAGCTTGTCTACCAGCTTTTTTTGGTCTTCTTAAACATTCTGGTGAATTTTCATCTACTGGTCCGGCACAATAACGAAGCATAAACTCAGCTTCAGCTTTTTTATATTCTTTAGTGCTATAATCGTGAGACGCATCTGCCTTTTTTATTGCTTTTTGGGTATCCTCAGGTAAAAAAGCAATTCTTCTACGTTGTTCTTTTTCCCACAGTTCAGAAGAATGATGTGCGCTTGATAATATATAAGACTTTATACCTTCAGGGTTACATGTGCAAGCATAATGAATTGCAAGCATTCCTCCCCAAGATTGGCCTAATATATGAACTTCGTCTAAATTTAAATGTTTACGTAATTGTATTAATTCATCTGTCCAAGTTTCAGCAGTCCATAATTCAGGACGATCAGGCATAGATGACTTTCCACATCCTATTTGATCATACATGATAACAGCACGTCCATCTTTTGCTACATCATCAAGGACTTCAAAATAATTATGAGTAGAACCTGGGCCGCCATGTAATAATAATAATGGTTTCTTTACGTCTTTACTTTTACCAACTATACGATAATATGTTTCATATTTTCCAAAGGGCATATATCCTTCAGTAACTTTCATAAAAATCTCCTTTTTATTTAGATTCTGGAACAACAATTATATCTTTTTTAAATTTATTTAAAACTTCACAGCCATCTTCAGTTATTATAACAAGATCTTCAATACGAACGCCAATGCCTTCTTCTGGTAAATAAATTCCTGGTTCTACAGAAAATGCTTGTCCTGGTTTTATTACATCTTCATTTACAGATGAAACATCACCAAATTCATGATCTTCTAAACCTATCGAATGTCCTGTTCTATGTGTAAAGTATTTTCCATATCCTTTTTCTTCAATATAGTTTCTTGCAGCTAAATCTACATCACACATTCTATTGCCAGGTTTTGCAGCAGCAATACCCTTTAAATTAGCTTCAACAACTATGTCATAGATTTCTTTTTGGCGTTCAGATACTTCACCTATAAAAACTGTTCTTGTCATATCAGAGGCATAGTTTTTGTAGAAGCCACCAATATCTAATATAACGCAATCGCCATGTTTTCCTTTTGAATCATCCGTTACATGATGAGGGTCGGCTGCTCCTTTAGCATAGGCAGTGATTGGATCAAAAGACACGTCTTCAATACCATGGCTTTTATAAATTTCACGTACTTTAGTATTTAATTCCTTTTCAGTTAATCCTTTACCGACCCATGGAATTAATTCTTCCATAACAAGGTCATTTATTCTTGAAGATTCTCTTAAAAGTTTTTTTTCATTTTCATCTTTAATTATTCTTACATAGTCAACTATAGATGAACCATTTACAAATTTACTATTAGTTAATAGTTCTTGTAGTCTTAATAAGAATTTAGATGGCCAAGTTTTATCTATACCTATTACTTTATTATCATCTACATGCTTAGATAACAGTTCAACACCATCTTGAATATCGTTATACCATAGTATTTCAACACCAAGGTCTTCCTCTTGTGGGAATAATTCGTTGATAACCATTTTATGGTTGCCATCAGTGTTTAAGTATAATGCTAGCAATCTTTCGCCTGGGATAATCCATTTACCTGTTAAATAGAAAATAGCATTTGGATCAGAGATAATCATTTGAAAAATTTCATTTTCTTTCATTGACTTTAAAACTCTGTTAATTCTACTTTGATTCATACTAAAACCTCCTAATATTCTATAATTGAGTATGATAACAACGTATCAATATTATCCATTTAAGTCAAGAATTAAACAAGGGCATCAGTGATAATATATTACAAAAATTTCATAATATAATTAAAATAATGTAATGAAATATTAAAATAGGAAAAGGTTTGTACTGGTAAATATCTTATGGTATTATACTCATTGAAATAGTTAAATAAATAACAATTAAAAAATTGGGGGTATGAAAATGGAAAACACACAAAAAAAACCAATTGGCTTTTATGTATGCTCACTTGCTTTTACATTTGAAAGATTTGCATTCTATTCAGCTAAATGGTTACTGGCAGTATTTGTTGTCGCTAGTTTTGCAGATGGTGGACTTGGCCTTACACCTGCAGATGGAGCTAAGATGACAGCAAACTTAGTTGCATTTACTTATCTTGCACCGATGTTTGGGGGATATATCTCAGACCGTTATATAGGCGCGAGATACCTTATTCCTGTTGGAATGGTTTTAATGGGCGTAGGATATCTTATAGGAGCTAATGCTACAAGTGCACTTATGGTTAATTTAATGATTGTTATGGTATCTATTGGTACAGGATTATTTAAGCCTCAAACCAATGCTATAACAGGAAGACTTTTTAAAGATCGAGATCAACTCGACGCAGCATTCTCAATTCAATATTCATTCGTAAATGTTGGTTCATTTATTGGTACTACAATAATAGGTGTAGTTACTTTAGCGATGGGATATTCATTTAGTTTTACAGTTTGTGCAATAGTTATGTTTGTAGGTGCTGTTGGCTTCATATTTGGATGGAGATTCCTTGGAGATACAGGTAAAAAACCATTTAAAGTTAATGAACTAAGTGAAGAAACGACAGATGAAGAAGATGAAGAAACCAAAGAACCTCTTACAACTGTTGAAAAGAAAAGAGTTACAGCTATTGTATTAGTATCTTTCTTTTCAGTAATATTTTGGATATTCTGGTATCTTGCTTATATGCCGGTATATTATTATTGGGGAGGTGCAGGTGGCCTTGCTGATTGGACTATCGGAAGTTTTGTAGTTCCTACAGCTTGGTTTGACTCATTAAATGCTTTAATGTGCATCATATTAGGTCCAATACTTGCTAGATTATGGATTAAATTATCTAAACGGCCTCAAGGAGATTTTAGTATATTTAAGAAAACTTCTTTAGGTATGATTACATTAGGTTTATCGTATGTAATATTTGCAGCGGCAGATATATTCAGAGGAGAGGCTCTTGCGCCTTTATTATGGATAGTTGCATTTGGTATGGTATTATCTTTAGGTGAAATGTTATTCTCACCACTTGGGAATTCATTTATTAGTAAATTTTCGCCACCTAGATTGTTATCTACTATGATGGCTGTTTGGACACTTGCGGTATTTGCTGCAGGTAAATCATATGGATGGATATATGAATTCACTTTAAATTTTGAATTTGTGTATGTATATTCTACAATCGCAGCTATAGCTATTGTATCAGGTATTATACTTTGGGCAATGGATGGTAGATTAAAAAAATTAGTAGTTGATGATGGATTAGAGGGTGATAATGTAGTAAGAGCAACAGAAAATCCGCCTCATGATCTTGATAAAGGTAATAAATAAAATCATAGTTAATGATATAAATATTTAAAATATAATATATAAAAAAAGAAATCCACAGATTTTAATAGGCTCCTCCTATAGTCGACAGTTAAATAACAAAAACTGTTAATTATGGGCGGAGTTTTACTATGTTAAGAAAAGCAAAGTTTGATAAAGAAATAAAGCTAAGAGCTGTTGCTTTTGTCAATCAAAAAGTGTTGACAATCCATATATCAGTATATATAGTTGCAGATTATAAGGTTCACAAGTTCACTTGCACCAACGATAAAGTCATTAATATTGTTGATAGAAAATTTAAATATCGCGAATATCTACTACTATTTGTCTTTTAATTATGTTAAAATTATATTAATTAAGTGGTGATTTTATGAAAATTAAAAACATGTTTATTTTCTTTATTATGATATTAATGTTACTAGGGCCGTCTTATGCATCAGAAGGGCTATTTGATGCTGCAGAAAGAACTTATATTGAAAATCATGAAGATAAAACATATACCATAGGGATTTATCCAATGACAGGGAAGGATTATTTTTACTATGACGGTAAAATTTATGGCTATATTTTAGAAGTAATACAAGTACTAGAGGATGAAACCAATCTTGATTTTGATTTAAGGATCTTTTCTTCTTGGGATGCAGTCTATACAAGCTTTTTAGATGGAAAAGTTGATTTGATCTTTGGTGCCAATAAAACAGAAGAAAGACAAAAGAAAATGTTATTTACAGATCCATTAGACAAAATTCCTTATGCAATTTTCACTCATAAAGATTCTGATTTGCTAACCATTGGGGATTTTGAAAATAAAATCATCGGCTTTCCAAAATCAGATATTATTATTAATACCTTTAAACACGAATATAATAATTTAATTTATAAAGAAGAAATTTTTTCCTCACAATATGCTGGCTTTTATGGTTTAAGTCAACAAAATGTTGATGGTTTTATTACTTCCGGTGGCATCATGGCTTATCAATTCTTATATGACTATGAAAATATAAAACTCATGACACAATTAGATGACGTCACTTCAGATATGACATTGGGCACTTTAAAAGAAAATAAACTTTTAATGGCTATTATTCGAAAAGTTTTAGAAAAACCTAGAAATATAGAAGAGATTGAAGAGGCAAAAGACCAAGCAGAGTTGATTTTTAACCGTAAGGTTCTTCAATTAACAGATAAAGAAAAATCCTATTTAGATTCAAATGAAATTATAAGAGTAGGGGTTTTAAAAAATTATCTTCCCTTTGAACTTTATAAAGATGGTGAAATTTTAGGTGTTAGCGGTAAGATTTTTAACTATATTTCACAATTAATTAATATTGAAATAGAAGTCATTGTCGATGATTTTCATGGTCTTTACTCAAAGGCATTGGCTGGTGAGATTGATCTTTTAATTCTAGCAAAGACTGATGAGCGTGAAAAATATTTTGATTTTACAAGACCCTTTTATAATGAAAGAGACATTGTTTATGGAAATGAAGATTCTAAGAGTATTAATTCTATTTATGAATTAGAAAATCAAAGAGTTGCAGTGATTGAAGCGTATTGGCATAAAGAGTATTTAAAAAAGAATTTGAGAAATCCTAACATTAAAATAACCAGTAACATTCAAGAATCTCTTGAACTTTTATCAAAAGGAGAGGTAGATTATTTGATTGAAAATAGACTCGTTGGAGAGTATTATATTACTCTTTATGGTTATGGCGAAATACAAAAAAAAGGCGTTACAACAAGATCATCTAGCTTATATTATGGTGTGCCAAAGAACAATGGACCTTTGGTTTCAATAATTGATAAATCATTAAAGCTTATTGATTACAAGAAACTAGAAAGTGAAGGTATTGATTCTATTCCCCGGTCAGATTCTATTCAAGAAAAAAAACAGCGTGCATTAATAGGTTTATTAATCATTGTTTTAATGGGCTTAATTTTTATTTTATTTAAAGTTTTTAATACCTTAGTGAATCAAAAAACAAAATCAAAAATTTTAAAAGAGAAACAGAAACTCATGTATCAAGATTCATTAACAGGCCTTAAAAATAGAACTTATTTTGATAAACGCATTGAGGCGTTAAAAGACAAAGAAAATTTTTGTTTTGTTATGATTGATCTTGATGAGTTAAAAGAAATAAATGATACTTATGGTCATCTCCTTGGTGATGAATTAATTAAAATGGCTGCAGTAAAAATAAAAGAAATGTTTAAAGGTTTTGAACATATTAGATTTGGTGGCGATGAATTTTTGCTCATCTCTGAAAACAAATCTGAAGAGACATTAAAAACTTTGATTAGAAAAAGTAAAAAAGCAGCTGAAGAAGCCAAGATTGTATTTGAAGATATAACTTTAACTGGTTTTTCCTACGGTATTGGCTTTGCCATAAGAAAAAATCTAGATGAAACGATCAATGATGTTTTTATTAGAGCGGATCAGTCTATGTATCGAAATAAAACCGAAGGTAAAGCGCCGAAGTAATTTAGCAAATATGATTCCGCTTTCATAATGTAGTTAAAGAAGAGTTGGAGGTATTGAAATGCTAGCTAAGAAGACAGATATCGATTATAAATTAAAGAATGTTGAAGCAACACTTAGTTTTGAAGGATTAACTCCAAGTAGAAGAGCAAAATTAATTAACCAAAAAATGTTATATGGAAAAATAACAGGGACAGAAGCTCGAAAAATGATGCTTTCAAAATATAACTTAACGGTTAAATAAATATTGGATAGGTTATACTTAATTAGGCATGCTCATAAGACATTCTGAAAGTAAAAATTATAGTTTTAATGTTATGGCCAGTGGTGCAGGATATGGTACTATATCAATGGTAGATTTAACGGATTGTGCTATGGTATTTCTACCAAGCAAAGGCGGAAGAAGTAATTGTCTTGAAGAATATATAGATCCTAAATATATAGCCCAAGGAGCCAATGTTATTTTAGACACCATATTAGAATTAAATGAAAATAGGAGCTGGATTTCGAAAAAAATAATTGATAAATATTTTATGTTGAAGGAGTGTAGATACTATATGAATAATACTATTTCAGTGAATCATAAACGTTTGTTTGAAAATATTAAAAATCTTGGAAATACTGGAAGAGATGAAAATGGTGTTCTCACACGATTGGCTCTTTCAGAAACTGATAAAAAAGGTCGAGATCTTGTAGTTTCTTGGATGATACAAGCAAATTTAAAAGTAAAGATAGATAAGATAGGTAATATTTTTGGAATTTGGCAAACATCTAAAAATAAAGATAAAAACCCAGTAATGATAGGTTCTCATATAGATTCAGTGATAAATGCAGGTATATATGATGGATCTTTGGGTGTTTTATCAGGACTTGAAGTAATAAGAACTTTACAAGAATTAGAATTTCAACCGAGCAAACCTATTGTTGTAGCTGCATTTACAAATGAGGAAGGCGTTAGCTATCAACCGGATATGTTGGGATCTTTAGTATATGCTCAAGGATTTGATTTAGAAAAAGCATTAGGTATTATTGGAACTGATGGAACTAGGCTAGGTGACCAATTAGAAAAAATTGGGTATGCTGGAACAAACAAACCAGGATTTATCAAACCCTCTGCCTATATTGAACTTCATATAGAACAAGGACCTATTTTGGATAGTGAAAATATTCCAATAGGAGCAGTAAAAGATTTGCAAGGTATTTCCTGGCAAGAAATTATTATTAAAGGTGAAGCAAATCATGCAGGGACAACTCCTACAAAAATGAGAATAGATGCAGGTTTAGCAGCTGCAAAAGTTATTACTTTTTTAAGAGATAGAGCTAATAGTTCAAATGATAATACTGTAGCCACAGTAGGTAGTATGAAATTTGAGCCAAATCTTATTAATGTGATTCCATCCAAAGTTACCTTTACTGTAGATTTAAGAAATTCAAATGAAGAGATGCTTAAAGCAGAAGAAAAAGCTTTTGAAAATTATTTAGAAAAAATTACAAAAACAGATGGAGTGGAAATTTCTGCTAAAAGATTGGTTCGTTTTGAACCAGTAGTTTTTGATGAAAATATAGTAAAAATAATTGAAAGGGTAGCAAAAAGTCATAATCTAAGATGTAGAAGAATGACTTCAGGTGCGGGCCATGACGCTCAAATGATGAGTAGAATTTGTCCAACTGCTATGATTTTTGCTCCAAGTATAAATGGAATTAGTCACAACCCTATGGAAGATACTAAGAAAGAAGATTTAATATCAGCCGCAAATGTATTATTAGATGTAATTAAAGAAGTTAGCAGTTAATTAGAATAATTAATTATTTTGATTATTCTAAAGTCTAATACAAGGTTTTAATAAAAATATATTAGTACTTGAAATTTGATCTGCGTTAATAAAGTAGACACAAAAAGACTAACTTTTAATGAATCCAATTATTGATTTTCAGGAAGTATAAATAGTTTTGTGTATCGACCTTCTCGTTAAAAATAAAGTAGTTATTTAAATATCCGGAGATCGATAAATCAAAATAACAAATCTAAATCAAAATACGTATAGTTGGCTTCTTTATACAATTTTA
>Ga0209414_1000260_pt1 | contig 24723 bp, 18 predicted proteins | sample LakVidmifraction_4_FD_181154 | JGI IMG/M metagenome (GOLD analysis project Ga0209414, IMG submission 181154) | Hypersaline microbial communities from Lake Vida, Antarctica - Brine Hole Two &gt;0.2 micron (SPAdes) (version 2) | ecosystem: Environmental > Aquatic > Non-marine Saline and Alkaline >...
AATTTGGTATAACAGAAATCGAAGACATTCAACGCTAAAAAACAAAACAATTGAAGAATTTAATAATCAACACAAAATTTTAACAAATGTCGCTTAACTTTATGTCCGTGTTTTGTTTGCATATCCATACACGTAATTTTTGGTTTTTTTTCGGTACATACGTATATAGGAACTGCAATTTCAAAAACCGTTTTAGTTATCCTTTTGTTTCTTAGTAAAGTTAATTAACTATTTATTTGCTCGGTAAAGTAAAGAAAACCGTTAGCTTTATTTATGAAGCTTTGTAAGAAACACAGCTAAAGCAGGATTTATTATTTAAACTGTATAGTTATTTTAGGACGGGTCATATTTTTGTTCAACCTATAAATAATTTCAAGAAAATGTCATTTATAAATACAAAATAAATTGAATATAATGAGTAATTCTAATGAAATGTTTAATTTAACATTAATAAAAAAAAATTAATAATGATGCTTATTTAAATAAAATAATTTATTATTGCAAATAAATTATAACTATTTTATTATGAACATCAAAGAAATTAGTAAAGAAGGTAATCTTGCGTACGTTTTCTTTATTTCAATTGTAGCTGCATTAGGAGGATTTCTTTTTGGGTATGACACTGCGGTAATTTCTGGAACCATTAGCGTGGTGTCAAAGCAATTTGCATTGAACTCGGTCATGAGTGGTTGGTATGTCAGCTCTGCCTTAATTGGATCTATAGGTGGCGTATTATTTGCTGGCTGGATAGGTGATGTTGTTGGTAGAAAAAAAGCAATGTTAATTTCGGCTATTTTCTTTTTTGTGTCTGCCTTAGGTTGCTCTTTAACTGTATCGATGAGTTCTCTAATTTTATATAGAATTTTAGGGGGTATAGGTATAGGTATGATATCTATTATATCTCCAATGTATATTTCCGAAATTGCATTTGCTAAAATTAGAGGAGGTTTGGTAACTTTGTATCAATTGGCAATTACATTGGGTTTTTTAGCTGCTTTTTTAGTTAATTTTAAATTGCTTGATTACTCTTTAGGAGGTGAGGTTTTAAATAATTCTATTTTAAACAAGGTATTTGTAACCGAAGTCTGGAGAGGGATGCTTGGTATGGAGGCTGTTCCGGCCGCGTTTTTTCTAATAGTGGTGTTTCTTTTGCCTGAAAGTCCAAGATGGCTTTTTCTACAGGGGAAAGAAATAAAAGTTATGAAGGTGCTTAATAGAATTTATGATACTGATGATAAGGTTAGGAAAGAAATGCTTGGGCTTAAAACAGGGGCTGTAGAAGGTAATCGTAGTGGCTGGAAACTATTAAAGAAAGCAAATCTTTTAAAAGCTGTAATTATTGGGGCAGCAATTGCTATGTTGGGACAATTTATGGGGGTAAACGCTGTATTATATTATGGGCCAACGATATTTGAGCAAAGTGGGTTTTCAGGAGGAGATGCTTTGTATTACCAAGTTTGGGTTGGGGGTGTAAACGTTGTAACAACCATAATTGCTCTTTATATTATAGATAAAGTAGGAAGAAAAAAACTGGTATATTTTGGTGTCACGGGTATGATTGTTTCATTGTTACTTATTGCGGGTTATTTTTACATAGGCAATAATCTTGATTTGCCAAAAGAGGCTTTGTTAGTATTATTCTTGGCATATATATTTTTTACGGCGATTTCGATTTCAGCAGTGATTTTTGTGTTGCTCTCCGAAATGTACCCTACTAAGATTCGTGCTATAGCAATGTCTATTGCTGGTTTTTCGCTATGGACAGGGACTTTTTTGGTTGGACAATTAACACCGTGGCTGTTAGAAACCCTTAGTCCGGCAGGTACTTTTTTGTTGTTTGCGATTATGTGTTTCCCTTATATGTATATAATATGGAAGCTGGTGCCTGAAACTACCGGGAAAACATTAGAGGAAATTGAATCTTTTTGGGACTAGAGTTTTGGGTTTGGGGTGTGTGATATGTTATCTGTGCTTTGATGTTTACTTTAAGATTCTATCTTTGACTAGTAAACATGCTCCTATGACTCCCGCGCCTTTCGAAATTGTTGCTAGTTGTAATTGAGTGTCTGATCTTAAAATGCTTAATGTGTATTTGTTTACCGCAATTTGTACAGGTAAAAAGAAGTAATCTCCTGTTTCAGTCAAAGTACCTCCAAATATAATTAATTCAGGATTGTATAAATGGATGAGAGCTGAAATGCCTTTTCCTAACTTGCTGGCTAAAATACCAATTAACTCTATGGAAAGAGTGTCACCTTCATTGGCTGCGTCTATTATATCTGTCATGTTTAAATTCTTGTTGTTCTTGAATTTATTTTGTAAAGATGATGCGGAGCCAAGGCTTAATTTTTCTTTAAATTGCTTCACTAGTGCTCTTCCAGAAACTTCCGTCTCTAGGCAGCCTTTTTTTCCGCATCGACAAATAATTTCATTATCAAAAAAAGGAATATGCCCAAATCCACCAGAGTAGCCAGACTTTCCGTATTGCAATTTTCCATCAGCTAATACGCCGAGTCCAAGCCCGTAGTCGACATAAATGTATAGGATGTTGTTGTTATTATTTGTTTTTTTGCTCTTAAATTCATAAAAAGCTTTGGCTTGAGTATCATTTTCTATAAAAGTTGTGATGTTTGTTTTTGACTTTATAACTTCACTTAAGGGTTGTTCGTGGAAATTGAAAAAATTATGACTATAGCCAGTTGTGTGATTAATACGACCGGATAAATTAACTCCTATACTGACTATTTTTTTTCTCCAATAAGAATTCTTTTTTATGAAGCTATTTATAATTTCGCATAAATCGTTTAACGATTCTTCTGTATTGTTAAGGTTGAATGAAATGTTTTTTTCCAGAACAACAAGGTTTTCTTTAAAATCAACTAAGCCAATATTTATTGAATTATATTCTATATCTACTCCTAAGAAGTATATGGAATCGCTTTTTAAGCTATATAAATGAGGTCGACGTCCAACACCTGTTTCAGCTGTACCTAAGTCTTCAATTAATTCATCGTAAATCAGTTCTTGAATAAGGCTATTTATTTTGGGTACACTTGAATTGAGTTTTTTCGAAATTTCATTTATCGTTGCGGTGCCTTTTTTGTCAAGCAAACGAATAATCCTTTTTTTTAACGTATGGTTTTTGAAAACTATACCGCTCATTTTTATGTTTAGTAGTTCATTAAAAAAGTAATTCTTATTTTTTTTCATGTCCGTGGTTTAGATGCTAATTGGAACAATGTGGCTTATTTCGAAATTAAATAAGATAGCATTGGCATAGTTTAATTGATTTTTTATTATTGTTCAAGTGTTTTTTTGTTGGTTTAACTTGGTGCTTTATTTGTATAAGTTGATCGTTTTAGAGCAAAAGTACAAAAATTTCGAATTATTTATTGCACTTTGTGGATTTATAATAAATTAATTTATTAATTAACATCGATATATTAAATATAAATATTATATTAGCAACTTAGAATTAGTAAAATATGGTTAAAAACGGTGAAGTTATATTGAAGATTATTACGATTATTTTGTGTTTTAATATGCAATTCAATTTTGGTCAAGGAGAAATTATTATTGGAGGCGCTAAATAAAGCAATGATTTTGTTCAAATCAATGATAAAACTTCTTCAATTTTCGAGAATAAGAACTATTATTCTGTACACGAGAATTATGCTTCAGATCACCTGCCTATTGTTATGCAATTGGAATACGAAAAGGATTAACAAAATTTAATACGAAGAACATTAATTAGCTAAAAACTAAATATTTTGATAATGGAAGTAGATACATTTAGTAGGTATAAAAACAAATACAGTAAAAATTTATTAGAACAGGTTATTCCATTTTGGGAAAAATATTCTATTGACAATGATTTTGGAGGGTATTTTTCATGCCTCAGAGCGAATGGAGAAGTATATGATACAGATAAGTTTGTATGGCTTCAATGTAGACAAGTATGGATGTTTTCCAAATTGTATAATGAACTTGAAGCAAAAGAAAATTGGTTTAATATAGCACAACATGGCGCTGAATTTTTAGAAAAATATGGCAGAGCTAGTGATGGGAGTTGGTATTTCTCTCTAGATCAAAAAGGAAGCCCTTTGGTGCAGCCTTATAATATTTTTTCAGATTGCTTTGCGGCAATGGCATTTGGTCAATTATACAAAACAAATGGTAATGAAAAATATTCTATAATAGCAAAGCAAACTTTTGATAATATTTTAAAAAGACAAGACAATCCAAAAGGAAAATATAATAAAGCTTATCCACACACTCGAGAACTACAAAGCCTTGGGATGCCAATGATATTAAGTAATTTGGTGCTAGAATTAGATCATGTACTTGACGAGGAAGTTGTCAATATACAGCTTAATACTATTAAAGATAAAATATTTTCGCAATTTTATAAAGCAGAACATGGTGTTATTTTAGAAAGTGTTTGTTTAAATGGTGATTTTAGCGATACTTATCAGGGAAGACTTGTTAATCCAGGACACGGTCTGGAAGCCTTGTGGTTTTTAATGGATATTGCAGAAAAACAAGATGATAAAAAATTAATTAAAAAATGTTCGGAAATTGTTATTTCAACCCTAGAATATGGTTGGGATAAAGAATATGGTGGTTTATTCTATTTTATGGATTTAAAAGGCCATCCACCAGAACAGTTAGAGTGGTGTAATAAACTTTGGTGGCCACATATTGAGGCTATGATTGCTTGTGCAAAGGGATTTTATTTAACTGGTGATGAAAGGTGTTGGAATTGGTTTATTAAGCTTCATGATTATACATGGGATCGATTTGTTGATCTTGAAAACGGAGAATGGTTTGGATACCTTAGTAGAGAAGGTAAAGTAACTCACGATTTAAAAGGTGGAAAATGGAAAGGCTGTTTTCATGTTCCTAGAGGCTTGTTTTGTTTGACAAACTTAATGGAAAAAATAGAAAGCAAATATGCTAAAACACCTATATTAAATAAATAATATAGATGGTAATCAAATAATTAAAAATTGATAAAAAAATTTGTTGACTATTATTAGTATCTATAATCTCAATTTTTGTGACATTAGATTCAGATTCTCAAATCAAAACCAAAGAGATAGGTGAAAGCATGCCCAAATTAGTAGTAGGCATTGTAATTGATCATATGAGCTCAGAATATTTAAATCGTTTTCAGGATAATTACTGAGAGGATGGCTTTAAGCGATTGATTAGAAATAGTTTTAATGTTAAAAATACACATTATAATTATGTGCCAACAGCTACATGTTTAGGTCATGCTAGTATTTACACAAGTACAACACCAACTAATCATGGGATTGTTTGAAATTTCTAGTATAGCAAAAAATTAAAAAAAAGAATATATTGTGTTAAAGATTCCAGTGTTTTTTTGGTAGATAACCAAGGTATAAAGAATGATTTTTTTTATAGATCTCCTAAAAATATAAAAACGAATATATTATTGATTTAAAAACAAAGACATGATAAATAGCAACATTGATAAATCAACGGATTTTGAAAAAAGATTTGAAAATATAGACACTGTAATTTTTGAAGATTCTTCTTTCGCTTCAAAAGAAGTTGCTAAAGAAATAGCAAATCTTATCAGAGTAAAGCAAAGCCAAAAACAATCTTGTATTTTAGGTTTGGCAACGGGTTCATCTCCAAAAGGATTGTATGCCGAACTGGTACGATTACATAAAGAAGAAGGATTGAGTTTTAAAAATGTAATCACTTTTAATTTAGATGAATACTATCCAATGGAACCGGCCTCAGTAAATAGTTATGTTCGATTTATGAAGGAATTATTTTTTGATCAGGTTGATATTTTTCCAGAAAATTACAACATACCTGATGGTACCTTATCAAAAGCAGAAATTGCGGATTATTGCGCTAATTATGAAGCTAAAATTGAAGCATTAGGAGGTATTGATTTACAAATATTAGGAATTGGAGGAAACGGCCATATAGGTTTCAACGAATCAGGTTCCTTGCAAAACTCTAAAACACGTTTAGTAGCACTGGATCATATTACAAGAGTTGCAGCAAGCAAAGATTTTTTAGGTCTCAGCAACACTCCCAGAACGGCTATTACATTGGGAATAAAAAAAATTATGGAAGCCAAGCGGGTTATTTTAATGGCTTGGGGCATTGGTAAATCTGCTGTTATAAGAGAATCTGTTGAAGGAACTGTAACAACTCATATACCGGCTTCTTTTTTACAAGAGCATAATAATGCCGTATTTGTTTTAGATAATGAAGCTTCTTCAAAATTAACAAGAATAAACACCCCTTGGTTGGTTGAGAAAATTGTTTGGACTGATAAAATGGTTCGAAAAGCAGTTTTGGGAGTTGCTCAACATTTAAAAAAGCCAATTTTAAAGCTTACCGATGCAGATTATATTGAAAACGGGATGAGTGATTTGTTGGCCGATTCAGGCCCTGCTTATGATATAAATATTGATATTTTCAACAAATTACAAAATACCATTACAGGCTGGCCAGGAGGAAAACCAAATGCAGATGATAGCAAAAGACCCGAAAGAGCTGAGCCTGCAAAAAAAAGAGTGTTGATTTTTAGTCCTCACCCTGATGATGATATCATAAGTATGGGAGGTACTTTTATTCGATTGCAACAACAAGGTCATGAAGTTCATGTGGCTTATCAAACTTCGGGAAACATAGCAGTAGCTGATAGTGAAGCACTTCGTTTTGCAAGTTTTGTTTGTGATTACAATGACAGATTTGGAATAAAAAGTGATGGTGCAGAAACTATTTATAAGAAAACGGTAAAATTTCTTAAAAACAAAAAAGTAAGTGAAATTGATATTTCGGAAGTACTCTATATTAAAGGCCTGATACGCCAAGGCGAAGCCAGATCGACCTCTCATTATGTAGGTTTGCCAGACAGTCAAATTCATTTTATGGAACTTCCTTTTTATGAAACAGGAACCATTGAGAAAAAACCTTTGGGAGAAGAAGATATTAAAATCACCATGGATTTAATAGCTAAAATTAAACCGCATCAAATTTATGCAGCAGGAGATTTAGCAGATCCACATGGAACACATAAAGTTTGTTTAGATACCATTTTTGAATCAGTAAGAAGGTTAAAATCAGAAAAGTACATGAATGACTGTTGGTTGTGGTTGTACAGAGGAGCTTGGGAAGAATGGGGAACTGATGAGATTGAAATGGCGGTGCCCTTAAGTCCAGATCAGGTTTTAGAAAAAAGATTTGGAATTTTCAAACATCAATCTCAAAAAAACGGGATTGTTTTTCAAGGTTCAGATTCCAGGGAATTTTGGCAGCGAGCAGAAGATAGAAACAAAGAAACGGCTGAAGCTTACGACCATTTAGGAATGGCTTGTTATGCTGCTATGGAAGCTTTCGTAAGGTGGGAATTTTGATATAAAGTATAATTTTAATGGATAAAGATTATAAATCTTCTAATTTTAAATTGACACAAATAGAGCCGATTAAAAATATTGGAGTATATAATATGTTTATTAATTGGGTAATTGGTGAATTTGATTTGTATTTAAAGAATGAGTCCAAACAATTGAAAATATTTTATCCTAATGGGTGGTTTAAAATAAGAAAAATCTATGAGTATGAAGATCGTATTAGTATTGAAATAATGGTAGAAGGAAAATCTAAAATAGGATGCAACAAGATTATGGATCAAGTTCAAACTATTTATAATCACGTTATATCTTTTCAGAAATATAGAAATTAATTAAGGATATGCTATTAATAGCAGATAGTGGATCAATAAAATGCTGAACGTCGTCGCATTTGATTCAAATGATAAAAGACAATAGTTTGGCATTCACGAACCCCAAAACATTTAGCTAACCAAGATGCGATAGAACCTTAAAATTGAATTGTAGATGAACGTATTTGAAGTTTAACAGGTTCAATAATTAATTTTTCTTCAAGCAGGTTCCCGTTGATAATTGTATCAATTGCAATTGCGGCATTTTTCCCTATACTGCTTAGGGAATAATCAATTGTAGTAATTTTTTTTGTATATATTAAGTCGTTTACAATATCATTTCCATAACTAACAAGCATCATTTTCCTAGGAACGTTATTCCCTTTAGAAAGTAGATAGAAATATAATTTTTGGGCTATATAACTATCGCAAATCAAAATACCATCAAAAGCGATGACGTTATTGATTAATTTTTGGAAACTAAAAGGTAAATGTTTTAAGGTAGAGTCGTATTTAATGACTTCATATGATATGTCAATATTAGATGTTATTGACGATTCAAATCCTCTAATGATATCAGAATAATATGAGCTGTCATTGTCGTTAATTAGGATTGCAAGGCTTTTAGCTCCTCTTTTAATCATATGCTCAGAGGCAAGAAAGGCTCCGTTATAAACGTCAGGTATAACACAAGGGACTTGAGTGTCTGCAATAAATCGATTTGCAACTAAAATAGGAATGTTTTGCTCTAAAATATATTGGTTTATGGTAACAATACTTTTTTGGGTAGTCATTAAATTAATTACTCCAGAAATATTTATATCCTTTAAAAAAGTAAATCCGTACTTGTCTAATGATTGATTTTTTTGGTATAACTTAATTATTGTAATATATCCTTTTTCTTGTAAAAAGGTTTGTGCGGTAGTTAAAATATCACTGACAGATTTGTCTAAAAGATTATCTAATAGAAAAAGAATTGTTTTTTTTTTAGATTCTTGCATATAAATAGGAATATTTGGTAAGTACCCCATTTTTTTTGCTGTAAGCCAAACAATTTCTTTAGTTTTTTGGCTTATCTCTGGATTGTTCTTCAAAGCTCTAGAAACAGTAGAACCCGAAACATTTAGAGTTTTGGCAATATCTTTAACCGTTACCTTTTTTATAGTTTTTTTCAATTAAGTTAGTTCTATAGATTAATTATATTTTAAGACATGATAAAATTAATGAAATTCTCTGAAACTTTTCAATATTATCAACATAAGAAAGTATTATTATGAAATTAAACAGTTGAATGTTTTATAATTCCTATATAATGATCTGGGAACGTGAAAAAAAACCTTCCATTTACCTCCTTTTATTGTTAGAAAAGGGTCTCCTTGTCTATTTAAGTATCCAAACCATTCTCCGTTAGTTGCATCTGGAAAATGATCCCATGTGTAGGAATGCACTTTTTCGTACCACTGCCAACATCTACTATCTTTTGTAAGTAAGTAGGCAGTTGATAAAGTAACTAAAGTTTCCAAATGTACCCACCATAATTTTTTAGATAAAAAAAAGAGTTCACTATACAATTATCCATTTCATTCTATTCAAATAGTTGTTATGCTACTTGAATAGAACTTAATTAAGATAATTTAAATAATCATCTCTTAATGTCTTTGCTTCTGCTCCGTTAGGTCCAAAAGGGTTCATGTCTGAATGATATTGAAATGTTACTATAAAACTAACATAGCTATCAACAATTATTAGTTTTTCTTTAACAACATTAAAACTTTCGGGTAAAAATTTAGAGCTTCCTTTAGGTGTTTCAATAAAGGTTTCTATATCTGCCCAAAAGGCTCCTTCAAAGGAGTTATCAACATATAAGGATTCGTTTGCAGCTTTATAATATGCCTCAATATTATCGAGACTTGCATGATGAACTCCAATGCCGTCTTGTAAAATTAAAAGATCTAATTCGCATCTGGCTAAGCCACTCATAAAAGTTTTAAAAGGACTAATTGGTGTAAGACCCTCATTAAAAAATGCACTCATAGATACTGGTTTGCCACTTAAATTTCTACAATAGTTTGCAATTGGGTTTACTAAATTGTTTTTTAATATATTTAAAGCTCCTAAAGTTTGATAGTAATATGGTGCAGGTTCGTGTGTTATATACCATCCTTTTAAAGATGTTTTAGATTTGTATTTTGTCCATATTTCATTTGCAAGATCTTTACTTTTGTCTGCATGAGTTTTTAAAACAATAGCATTAGTTGCATTATCCCAATACTCATCATCAAAATAAAGCCCAACATAGACTCCAATATTATTGTTTTGAGCAGCATCTAATAGATCTCGAAGTGCATTTGGATAAATATTTGTACTGTAACTATTCTTTGAATCAAAGAATACATTATCTCCATATGCTGTAAACTGTAACATAAGAGTCTTAATTCCTGTTTCTTTCATTTGTTTCATATGAAGATCCCAACTAGCGGCACTCCAGTTTCCTTTACCCCAAAAATCTATAAAGGTACCTTGCATATATGGGGTTGTGGTTCCATTACCCAATGGTAAATAGCTGTAATCCATCTTTATTGGTTCTGGTTCTGGTGGTTCATTATCATCGGGCATAGCATTACTTCCACTGCATCCTATTAATGTTATGATAAATAATAGTACAAAAGGTCTTAATGATATTTCGTTTGACAATAATTTGATTATTTTTCTCATTTTTAGTACATATCTACCCATAGTACAAAGAAGGATCATTGAATTTCTTTTACATCTTTAATTTTTATCTAACACTACAATTGCTGTTTTGCCATTTAAATCTAACTCAGCAAACTCAGCTGTAAGTGTTTTTACTTCTCCTGGTAAAAGGCTAAAGAAATTATCGCTCCAAATAGTAGGTAATACTTCTTCTCCATTTTCGCCTTTAGTTACCATTAATCTATTCATAAAAGCAAGACTTTTGGTTGGGTTTTTTACAGTTACTTTTATTAAAACATTACTTCCTTGATTTATTACTTTGTAGTCTAAATCTAAATCAACTTTTTTAAGTGAAGCTAAATCTGTATGGTCAACTACTCTTGCGTATTCCTTACTATCTAACCCTGCTCTTTTTAAAGCTTCATACACTTTTTCATCTATCCCTTTAGCAGTAGAGAACCAATAGAAATTATCAGAAATATCATTGCCTTTTTTGTCAGATAGAATAAGTTTTACAAAGTAAGTGTCACTTTTAGTGCTTTTTAATTCTGGTACCTTAAACAACTCTTTGTATTGATCTTCTCCAATATTAAAAGATTGTTCTTTTTTCCATTTTACATTTAAATCGAAATCATACACTTTTACATCTGCTTTTAAATTTGTTAAAGAAGTATGTTGGGCATTAATAATTGATACGCTAAAATCATCTTCATTTAATTGAATGTGTAGTGGTTCTAATGCTTTTTTACTATAGTAATAAGCCGCTGTAGGGTTTAAAAACCAATCGTATAATTGCCAAACAACAGTGGGCCAAGTAGAGTTTAATTTCCAAAGCATTACACCTTGGGTAACATCCCACATTCTATGATTTGCTGCTTCAAACATTGCACGGTAGCTTGCACCATTTACAATTTGTGACTTAAAGATATAATCTTTTGCACTTTTTGCATCTCCATATCGACTTCTTATTGCTACATCGTATGGTCTGTAAACATAACTATGCCCATCAACATCATCCCAAGCACCATGATGTGCCCAGTTTTTATCTAAAGGATATACTTCGTTTTTAGGGCCTTCGCCAAGGTCAAAAATAAATTTTTTCATACTTGTATAAGTAGGAACAGATGGTACACCAAGTTCATTCCTAAACATTTGTTGATGAACACCTTTTACCTTATCGTAGTAATATTTATGTGGGTACCATGTGTAATCTGGAGCACCTTCATCAGTCATTCCTGTCGGTAAATCTTTACTCATATAAGGCGTTAATTTATCTATATCCCAACCATGGCTGGTTGTAGGGACAAATGGTCTTGTTTTATCCAATTCTAATACAAGGCTACGAACAGGTTCATAAATTTCCTCTCTTACAATTGTTTCTACTTGTAGGGTCCACATAGATAAGCTGGCGTGATTTCTATACCTTTTAATAATGTCTTTAGCGCCTCTAATCGCCAGATCTGTATCTTCAGGGTTGTTGAATGATTCTGTACCAGGGTAACTAGTCCAACATTGAAAAAATGTTTCCCATACAAGAAGTCCATATTTGTCATACGTTTCCATAACATGAGATGGGGGAGAGGGCATATCTTCATTTGCTATAATATTTACATTAGCATTTGCTAATAAACGAGCCTCGTCATACATTCTTTTTTCGTTCATATCTAACATCATATCTGGTTGTAACCATCCTCCTCTTAAAAAAATTCTCTTTCCATTAACATAAAAAGTTCGTCCAAACTCACCATCAACCTCTTTAATTTTAGTAGTTATTTCGCGAATACCAAACATGGTATTTTCTGAATCTGAGGCAATACCATCAATTTGAAAAGTTAAGTTTAAATTATGAAGGTATTGCAGTCCGTAATTATTTGGCCACCATAAAAGAGGGTCTTTTATGATAAGTTGTGGAAATTCATCCGAATTTAAAGTGACATTAATTGTTTTACCTGCTGGAATTTCAATTATTTTCTGAAAAGAAACTGGCTCCATACTATCTGGCATTGTTTTTTTGTAGTTGTAAAAATCCACTTCTTTTATCAGGTTAATATTTCCTTTTAAAACGCCTTTAACTGTTTTGCTAGAAGTGTTTTTTAATTCGGTTGTTATTGTAATATCAGCAGAAGAAGTGTCGGGTAAATCTAGGGCTGTAACGATGTAAGGATCAATGATGTCTACGGCATCTGTGTATGTTAAAAACACATCCTGATAAATTCCCATATTTCTATCTCTAACTACTGGAGCACAATCCCAACCAGCTGAAAATTTTAAAGTAGCATCTTTAAAAATATCTTCTCCTTGCCCTCTTGGGTGTCCAAAAACATCTAATTGTCTACCAGGAAAAGCGTTTCCAGTATGGTCAACTTGATGAATTTTAACAGCAAGTATATTTTTACCATTTTTATTTATCTTGTCTGATACGTCAAATTTAAATCTAGTAAACATTCCAACCATTTCATTATGGTCAACTACTTTTTTACCGTTTAGCCAAACGTCTGCACGGTAGTTAATTCCGTCAAAGTTTAACCAAACTTTTTTGTTAGTTTGATTTTCTGGAATATTAAATTCTGTTCTAAACCAATAAGGGTCCTTAAAAGGGTTTGATACCCCTTCTATATGTGAAAATCCTTCTAATTCAAAACGTTTGTTCATTTCATCATTTGCATCGGGTATTTTAAAATTATTTAAATCCAGATGAGGGTCTGGATATGTTCCGGCATCTACTAAAGCACTAAGGACTGTTGTTGGTACTTCTACATCTAACCATTCGTTTACGTTAATGTTAGTGGTAGAAACTTCTTCATCTTTACCTTTTACTATAAGTGATGATTCTAATTTCCAGTCAATTAAAAATTGTTTTTCAGTATGTTCCAAAGCCCAGTTGTTTGCTACTTCCTGTTTTTTACATGACTGCATGCAGAATGTAAGTGTGAGTATTGCTAAAAGGAGAAATTTATTAATATTCATTATTGATATTTTATTTATTAACAGTTTCTATTTCATGGAGTGCGTTTTCTGCTAAAACTAAACAAGTTGCGCCGATAAAACCTGCATAATCACCAAGTTCTGAAATTGTAATTTTTATTTTTTTAGCAGGTTCATTGCATATTTTATTAAAAACATTTTCTTCTAAAGTTGGCATGAAAAATGTGTGTGCTTTTGAAATAGAACCGCCTAGTACAATCATTTCAGGGTCAAGTAAATTTATAGACCAGGCTATAGGGATTGCCAAATGTTTTCCGAATTCTCGCCATGTGTCAATCGCATCATTATCGCCGTTTTCAGCTAATGATAAAATGTTTCTTGACGATGCATCTTTGCCAGATATTTTTTTGTAAATTTTAGAAACTCCTTTACCAGATACAAAATCTTCAATAGATCCAGATTTGTAGGGAGAAGGCCAAACTTCGCCAGCTGCTCCATTAGTGCCATTTAATATTTTATGGTTTAAAATGATAGCGCATCCAATGCCTGTTCCAAGCGTAAAACCTACAATATTATTTTTGTTTTTTGCAACTCCAAACATAACTTCTGCATAGATTAAACAATTGGCATCATTGTTAATATAAACAGGAACTCCGTAGTGTTTTTCAAAGGTATTTTTTAAAGGGAAAAAGTTCATAGATGGTAATTGTGGGCATTCTAGTATAATCCCTTTCTCAATATTTAGAGGGCCTGTAGAGCCTATTCCAATACCTATTACATTATGTATTGAAAAGTTAAGCTGAATTAATAAATCATCAACAGCACTTGTAATCCTGCTTATAATTTTATCTGATGGGTCGCTCCCGACAGTTAAAACCTTGATAGGTTCTCCTATTACATTACCGCTAAGAGTAACTGCTCCAACCATGATTTTTGTTCCTCCTAAATCAATACCTATAATAATTTTGTTCTCCATTTTATTTTTTTGATTTATTGTTGGATGTCTAATTTTCCTTTTCCCCATAAAGCAAGTGCTAAAACGTAGCTAAAAGCTAAAACATTTATGAGCATAGCCCATTTCATGTTTAAAGCTTCACCAGTATAGCCTACAAGCCATCCGAGGAATGCACCCCCAACAATTGCAGTTCCTAAGATTCCAGAAATTGTTCCGTGATTATCTTTAAAACTATTAATAGTTGCACTAAATATTGCTGTAAAAGAAGCACATGTAAAGTACCCAACAAGTGCAAATGCAATTAAAGATGTATTTGTATCGCCCGTAATTGCAATTATTAAAGTTATAACAGTACCGAGACTGTGAATGATAAATATTTTTTTTTCGCCTACATATTTCATCATAGGAGAAATAATCAACCTTCCAAATGCTTGAAATAACCAAAATAATCCGATTACTAATGCTGTTTTAGAAGGAAAAGCGATATGTAGTAAGTCTCCTTCCTTCCAAAATGAGTCACTATTACTAACGCCATGTATTTTATCCATAAAGGTTAAAATATAAGATGATACACCAACTTCAGCACCTACATAAAAAAAGATACCTAAACCATATGCGATGATGATAGGTGATTTTAGTAAGGATTTAATTTGTGTTGTTTCTATTTTTTCATCTGCTTGTAACTTTACTTCGGGAAATTTTGCAAAAAATAACACTACTAAGATGATTGTATTTAGTATTCCGAATATTAAATAAACAGTATTCCAAGAGTAACCGTTATTCTGAATAAATGGCACTAATACTGGGCTAAAGGCATAGCCCAAAGACCCGATACCAATAATAGTAGTTAAATTACTTGTGTATTTTTTAGGCTCATCTAATTCTCTAATAAAGGGGTTTCCTGCAATTTGAATTGCTGTTACACCAACTCCAACAAAAAATATCATTATAATAATTACCATGTAATTATTACTAAGATATAACAGGTAAGAGCCTGCAGCCATAAAGAAAGTACCTATAAGAAGAATTAGTTTTGAACCATATTTATCCAAAGTAATTCCAAAAGGAATAGATGTAATTCCGTATGCCAAGAAAAAGGCAAAAGGTAATAGTGCTGCAACTGAAAGTGACACATCATAATCAGTTTGAAACTTATCTATAATTACACCTATTACTGATGTCAGTAATCCAAATGAAATATAAAGTAATACTGTAACAAATAATAAATAGTTATTTTTTTTAGATTTCTCCATAATTATTCTATTTCTGTAACTTTTGCGCCATGAGAAAAACTACCTGCTTCAAAACCTCTTTTTTTTGTGTAAGAGTCTATAAATAATTGAATTGGGATGATGCTTTGAATTGAAAATAAAAATTCATCCTGTTCCTCTATAGGGACTACTAATATGTTGCTGTTAGATATTTCTGTTTTTGCATTTGTAATAAGAATCACCTTACCTCCAAAATGGGCAATATCATTTGCCATTTTTAAACTTTGTTCTAGAGTTTTTCCATTTGATGCAAATAATATAGACTTGAATCCTTTTTGTACCATTTCCATAGGTCCGTGTCTAAATTCACCTCCTAAGATTCCAAATGCAGGAATTTTGGTTGTTTCTTTAAACATTAACCCACTTTGTAATGCTGTTGAGATTCCAGGTCCTCTTGCAATAATTGATAAAGCGGGTAATTCTCCTAAAAAAGAAATCATATTATTGACCCATGAATTATAATTTGAAAGATTTTTTTCAAAATTTCCAATTAATTTATTGATAGCGTCAATTTTTATATCATCCCACTTGTTTGCTAAAGACCATCCTAAAATAAATGAAACTAAGGTTGTAGAAATGTATGATTTTGTTGAAGTCATATCTTCTCTGCCGGCTTTGCTTAATAGTATTATGTCTGACTCTTTGGCAAGAGTGCTGTTTTCTTCATTGCTAATACCAATGCAAAAAACACTTTTTGGTAATACTTTAAATAACTCACGAATTTCAAAACTTTCTCCAGATTGAGAAAAACATATTAACAATGTTTCTCTCTTTAATAATGAAAAATTATAGTGCAACAATTCACTTGCATTTATTGCAAACGAGTGAATACCTGATTGATTAAATAATGCGGAAGCAGCAGAGGAAGTAAAGTAAGAGCTTCCCATTCCTGTGAAAATAATTTGTTCGAAATCATTTTCAGCGATTGCTTTTTTTACATTTTCGATGGATTTTTTTCCTTCTAAATGTGTGTAGTATTTTAAAGTTTCTTTTAAAGCAATAGGTTGCTCTAAGATTTCTGATAAAAATTTATTCATTACTTAACTTATTTTAGTTTTACCATTCTTAAACTCCAAATACTTTCTTTAAGGTTTAAAGCATGTGAGTATGAGATATATAACTTATTATCGAAAACATATTGAAATGCGCATGCATCATTGTTTTCTAAAATAGGGTTATTGGTAACTCTTTTGTAAGCACCATCTATTCTGTCCGAATAAAAAGCATTTGTGATCCATCTGTCTTGCTTCTCACTATCGTTAAACTCTTCAACTAATAGATAGTATGTGTTGTTGTAGTATGCAATTGAAGGGGCGGCAATTGTTTCATTTGATGATATAACTTCTATTGGACTGGCAGCTTGTAGTTTTGAAATATTTTTTGACTTTTTCAAATAGATATTCCATTTTTTTCCTTTGTCAGCTCTTTCAGTCCCGTTGTAATAGAAAAGGTAGAAGTTGTCGTCGTTTTTATCAAAATAAATAAATGGATTTTGATTTTGTTCTCCTTTAGAATAATCTGTAATAACAGTTTTATTTTCGAATGCAAGACCATCTTCACTGCTTAGCATTACGATCCTACTGTCTACCTCATCGTTGTATTCTGCATAAAACATGTAGAAGGTGTTGTTGCTATATACAACCGTAGGCCATCTACAATTGTTGCTGATGATTGGGTTGTGTTCGTATTTTTCCCAATTTACAAGGTCATTACTACGTGCAAGACCACCTTTTCTAATTTGAGAATCTCTTTCGTTATAATGGTCAAGTGCATAATATGCCCAGTATTTGTAGCCATCTTTATTGGCTTCTACAACTGAAAAAGTATGTACAGCATCTTGATCCCAACTGCATTTGTCTCCTGTAAAAATTAGTGAATCATCTATAATTTTTGGATATTCATTGCTTTGCCCAAAAAGCAAGGTGTTTGTTATTAATAAAGCAATAATTACTAAACTTTTGTAAGCTTTCATTTTAATATAAATTATAATTGTTACGTTTGAGTTTTTTGTGGGGTTAGGGGAATTAAAAGAGGGTGTGAAAATAAAATCACCCTCTTTTAAAACTCAACTAATTCAAAAAAAACTATTAATCAATACTTTTGAAACTCCATGACCAGCCAGTACCATTTTGCTGGTTTTGCCACAATATCATTTCATCATCTGTTAGAAGTTTAATATCAAAAACTCCAGTTAATGTAACCTCTGCATTAGTACAATCTACGGCGTGATCTAAGATGTATGGGTCTGTTATGGTAATCGTCATATTATCTGTGTCAAGTAAGAAACTGCCCATTATACCCGTATCTCCTGTATTTTGATGATATGTATAGTTGATACCTCCATTAAGATCAAATATCATTTTTCCATTAAGATCTGGGGTTAGTCTAACACACTGCCCCCAGCTGTTTTCAGGTTTCCAATTATTAGGATAATTAGCAAGATCCCAATAGGTTTGAAAGCAATAATCGGGGAATCCAGTTGCAGGATCTGTATTGTAAATCCAAGTTCTACCAGAACCGGATCCAGTGAGCTCTTTCCAAACAGGAGCAGTTGCAACATTTGGGTCCATGGTAGAAACATTAAAAGATTTAGAAACGGTCACATTCTTTCCTCCAGCTCCCGAAATTATACAAGTAATGGAATAGGTACCAGGAAAAGGGAAGTAGGATGTAACATCATTTCCTACTCCTTTTTGACCATTATCAAAATCCCAATGATAGATAAAGCCATTGTCGGCCTTAGCGGTAAATATAGGCTTGTAAGGGTTAGAATCGTTAATTGTAATTATGCCGTTAATTGGTCCAGATCCGATACTTTCAATATCATCTGTTTGTGGTTCACAAGAAGTTGCGAAAATAAGTGCAACTCCTGCTAGTATATAAAATATTTTTTTCATGATAATGAATTTAGTTTATGTTAATATGGGTTTTGATCAAGGTTTGGATTCAAACTGATTTGAACTTGAGGGATTAAAAAATATCGCTTATTTTCAGAATATCCAGATATTGAGGTTCCTCTTCCAGTACGAACTAAATCCCAATATCGATGACTTTCCATTGCCAATTCTACGCGTCTCTCATGATAAACTGCGTTTAGTGCGTTTCCTCCAGTTACTGGAAGCATTTCAACACGGCTACGTACTCTGTTAAGAGGTGTTTGCCAATCAGACTGGTTATGGGCTGCAGCTTCTGCTTGCCATAATAATACTTCGGCAAACCTAATGACACGTACATTTAAACCTGCTTGGTCTTCTCCATTACCACGTTGACTAGCTGGCAGAGTTCCTTTTCTTTTATTATAACCCGTATAACTATCAGGATTGGTAAGTGGGTTTTTAGCAGTATAAATGACTTCTTCATCTGGTGTCCCTGCCCATAAAACATCTCCGTCAGAAATAATTGTAAGGTCTCTGCGAATATCTCCAGCTTCATACTCATCATATAAGTCTTGTGTTGGTTGGTCAAAGCCCCATCCACCATTTCTTGTGTCTCGACTTCGTTGTATTACTTCTAAGTGACTTCCTTCGTGACCATCTGCCCATGCTGGGCTTTGAAGATCTGCAAATTGTATGTCAAATATCGATTCTACCCCATTGTCTGTGTCTATGATAAATAAGTCGGCGTAGTCTGGTTCTAAATCATATTCATAAGATTTAACAATTTCAGTGGCAGAAGATTCAGCTAAAATCCATTTGCCTTGTTCAATGTATGCTTTAGTTAAGAAAGCCATTGAAGCTCCCCATGTAGCTCGTCCTAATTCTGAAGGACTCAGAGCGCTTTTAGCTGGCAATACAGCAGCGGCATCTTTAAAATCATTTTCAATTTGAGTCCAGCACTCTTCTAGGGTGTTTCTTGGATTTTGATACTCTGATGGTGATAAAATATGATCAACAACCGGAACAGCACCAAAAGTTCGTACTAATTGAAAAAGATAAAATCCTCTTAAGAATTTTGCTTCAGCAATTAATCTTTCTTGTGTTTCTATAGTTATATTAGGATTGTCAGTGATTCCCTCTATTAGTTTATTTGAACGATTAATGCCTATGTAGAAATCAGTCCATCTTTGGGCAATTAGAGGGTTTTCAGAATTTGATGCAAATGTAGATATACTGTATATTTCAGCATAATCTCCATCTCCACCTCCGCCTTTTTCAGCATCGTCAGAGGTAACATCTCCTATTGCCCATTCTGTTAATTGATAGCTGTTGTACCAACCCATAGGGTCGTAAGCTCCTGCTAGAACACTTATGGCTGCTTCGTCATTTGAAAAAAATGCAGCGTCTGATAAAGTAGGAGGTGGGGTGTCTAAAAATCTATCAGAATCACAAGACTGGAGGATAAGTAGTACTAATAATAGTAGTTTAAAATTTATGTTTTTCATGATGTTTATTTTTGTATTTAAAACTGATTTATTTATAGAAGCTTTCTTAAAAAGTTAAGTTCATTCCAAAGCTTATAATACGAGGCACTGGGTAGTATCCACGATCTACTCCAATATCAAGAGGGTTGTAACCTCTAGTGCCAATTTCAGGATCTAATCCACTATAGTTTGTAATTGTGTAAATGTTTTGAGCATTTAAATATACGCGTAGCTTATCAACATTTAATTTTTCTGGAATAGGAATGGTATATCCGAATTGAATATTTTTAATTCTCAGGTAAGACCCGTCTTCAATAAAGCGGTCAGACATTCTTGAGTTATTTACATCATTTGCATTTAATCTAGGGTAAAGTGCATTGTTTGTAGAGCCTTCTCCCGTCCATCTATTTGTCATGTCTCTACCTAAATTCCAATTTGCCGTAGATGATCTTTTATATTGTGATGTTCCGTTAAAAATTTCAACACCTTGGACTCCTTGTAATTGAAATCCAAAGTCAAAACCTTTGTAGTCGAAATTAGCATTGAATCCATATGTGAAATCAGGTAAAGGACTTCCTAGGTAAAAGAAATCTAACTCTCCATCATTACCTGCATCAACATACCTTACATCTCCAGGCGCTACATTTGTTTGAGCTGTTTGTGCGTCAATTTCTGCTTGATTTTGAAAAAGCCCATTAGTTTTAAATCCGTAAAATTGTGCAATGGGTTTTCCTGCGGTGGTTCTTGTTACAAAATAAGAATTAAAAAAGCTTGCGCCGTCTATATATGCTCCGTCAGAACCTAAATCAATTACTTCGTTTTTAATTTTAGAGAAAACTGCTCCGAAAGAATAATTGAAATCATTTTTATTGTTTTTGTATTGAGTAGATAATTCAAAACCTGTATTTTTCATTGATCCTGCATTTTGAGTAGGAGCGCTTTGAATCCCTGTTTGTCCAGGAATAGGAACTTGTAATAACATGTCTTTAGTGTTTTTTATGAAGTAATCTAAACTTCCTGATAATTTATCATTAAAAAAACCAAAATCTATACCGACATTTGTAGTTGTTGATGTTTCCCATTTAATCTCATCATTACCAGATCCAGGAAATGAAAATCCTGGAGCTAAAGTACCTCCGAATAAGTAGTTGGTTCCAGGACTTGCCGTTGTAACATCTTGATATGGAGCAACACTTCCTTGATTTCCAATCTGCCCCCAACCAGCTCTTAATTTTAAAAGACTTACGCTTTCGGTTTTATTCATGAAATCTTCAGAAGATATTTTCCAACCTGCTGAGAATGAAGGAAAATATCCCCATTGGTTCTTTTTAGAGAATTTAGATGACGCATCTGCTCTAAAGTTAGCTGTAAATAAGTATCTGTCTTTAAATGAGTAGTTTGCTCTGGCAAAATAAGACAATTGTCTTGACTCTTGTTGGCTACCCAATACGGTTGCAGCATTTGCTCCAGTAGCATTGTCAATAAAACGAATATCTATATCGTCAGAAGGAACATTGTTAACATTTATTCCGTTGTATTTATAGTTAAAACTATAAATTTCCGTTCCAATTAATGCAGATAATGTATGCTCTCCAAAAACTTTATCATAATTTAAGGTATTTGTCCATTGGCTGATTAATCGGTTACTGTTGTTCTTTGCAAGTCTACTAGCCGAATTTTGTTGTACAGGACTTACGTAGTATACGGGGTTATAATTATCGGTCTCTCCAAATGAGTATTCTAAAGAGTAGTTAGTTTTAAAAACTAAATCTTCCATAAGTTTAATATCTGCAAATACATTACCAATTGTTCTGTAGACAACATCGTTATTGTTTGTGTATTCTTGAATAGCGACAGGATTCCATGTGTCATTATAGATTCCTCTTGCAAAACTTCCATCTGGATTTCTAACGGGAGAAGTTGGATCTGCAGCCATTGAAGTAATTAAAATACTTGTCCACTCATCTTGCTCAGCAACTTTTTGACTTTCTGATTTTACAACTGTTATGTTTTCTCCTATTTTTAGCCATGGCTTAATTTGAGATGAAGAGTTTGCTCGAAAAGTAATTCTTTCAAATCCTGTCTTTTTTACAATACCTTCTTGTTTGAAGTAGTTTGTACTGATGAAGTAATTTCCTTTTTCACTCCCTCCAGAAAACGAAAGATTTATGTTGGTAATAGGAGCATCTTGATTAGAAATTTCCCTAAACCAATCTGTAGTTTCTAGAGTTGAGGGGTCAGCTATTGGAGCCGGGTTGCCTGCGGCGACCATAGCTTCGTTTCTTAATGCTCCCCATGTTTTGGCGTCAAGAACATTGGCATCTCTCCAGAAATTTTGAAAACCATAATAAGAGTTAAAATTTACTTCCCCTTTTTGGTTTTTATGCCCCTTTTTAGAAGATATAATTATAACACCGTTAGAACCTCTTGATCCATATATAGCTGTAGAAGAAGCGTCTTTTAAAACTTGGATAGATTCTATGTCGTTTGGGTTTAAGAAATTAATGTCAGAAACCATCATTCCGTCAACAACAAATAAAGGATCAGAACTGTTTAATGTGCCTATTCCTCTAATACGAACCATAACTCCGCCTCCAGGTGATCCTGAATTAGCAGTAACGTCTACCCCAGCAATTTGCCCTTGCAAAGCTTGATCTACAGTAGCAACAGTTGCTTTGTTTATTTCTTCCATGTTTGCTACTGCTACAGCTCCTGTTAAGTCGCTTTTTCTTTGGGTTCCGTAGCCAATAATAACAATTTCATCCAAGGCTTCTTCGCTTTCGAATAGAGAAATATTAATTACGCTTTGACTCTTAACAATTACTTCCTGTGTGTTGTATCCAAGATAAGAGAAAGCAAGAGTATCTCCTTCATTAGCAGTAATACTATAGCTGCCGCCAAAGTCAGTTATTGTGCCTTCGTTTATTCCTTTTATCAGGATCGAGACACCTGGAATTGTTTCGCCGCTTCTCTGCGATACAACTGTACCTGTAATTACATTCTGAGCATTAACTGTTAGTGACAGAAAAGTAATTAATATTAGAAATTTTTTCTTCATAAAGTGTGGAAATTATAATTAAAAAAATAATTAGGTTAAATAAACGCAAAAATATGCATTACAAACATACATACTTATGTTTTATTATGCAAATATTTTGCTTAAAATTTTTAATAAGTAATAGTTTGCAGTAAATTAAATTATATAAAAAACTGAAATATAGAGTAGTAAACTAAAAATACACAACTTTAATTTACGTAAATTATTGCAATTAAATTATTTTATTTATGCAAATAGATGCATTAAAAATATTTATACCTTGATTTTGTTTAAAATATTGTTTAGTTTGGAGTGAAAAAATCGTGTGAATTAAAATTTTTTTAATAATAGTTTTTTTAATATTTTACCATAAATTGCGCAATATAAGAAGTAAATGTATTTATTAGTTCAATGTTATAAAGGTTCAGTTTAAAAATTATGCATATGGATAGCAAATCGATTATTGGGGTTTATCTTGATGGGAAAACCCTAATCGCTGGTAGGGTGAGGAATGGTGAAATTGAAAAAAGTGTTACGGTAAAGGTAGATTATTATGCGTCGGAAGATAGTCTTATTAATATGATGGTAGATGTAATTTCTCAAATCATTGATGATAGTGTGGTTGGTATTGGGATTGGAGCTCCTAGTGTTGTGGATGTAGAAAAAGGAATTGTTTATCAAGTTAGGCAAATATCGTCATGGAAAGAGGTGCATCTTAAAGATATACTTGAAGGTCATTTTGGAGTGAAGGTATATGTTAATAATGATGCAAATACGTTTACCGTTGGTGAAAAGTATTTTGGGCTTGCTACTGAGTATGATAATATAGTAGGTTTGATTTTAGATATTGGAGTAGGTGCAGGAATTATATTTAACGGGCATTTGTATTCAGGAACTAATTGTGGGGCAGGAGAATTAGGGTTAAACCCTTATAAGGATCATGATTTTGAATATTATTGTGGTGAGAGATATTTTAATGAAAAATACGGATTAGATAGTGAAGTTCTTTATCAGAGAGCGTTAAATAAAGACAAGATTGCTCTTGCGATATATGAGCAGTATGGACGAGATGTGGGGGCGTTAATAAAAATAATTATGCTTAATTTTGACCCAGAGGTTGTTGTACTTGGGGGTAGTTGCTCAAAGGCTTTCCTTTTCTTTAAAGATGAAATGAATAAAGTTATAAAAACGTTTACATATTCTCATAGTCTAAATAATTTTAGAGTATTGCAATCTAAAAATGAAGGTATTGCAGTTTTAGGTGCGGTGGCGCTTTTTTATGATGCTAATAATAATACTATTTACAAGTAGGATTTTATGCTAATAAGGTTTGAGTTACAGACAAACCACCCTTCATTCAGGGTGGTTTTATATTTATCATAGATTTGATGTAGTAAACTTGTTTAAGCTACTTTATTTAATTTTTGATTTCCGTTCTTATAAAAGGCTGATAAATTTTGGTAAAATGATTATTTTTTGGATTGAGATTTATCTTTTTTTTGTTTACATTTGATGTATTATTTGTATAACCGAGAAAACTTAAAACTGCATACGTTTTTGAATACGTTTTGATAATTTAATAGCACGGGAGCCCAGTAAAATGGTTGAAAAACCTTATTTGGTGCTGGCTCATAACCCGAAGGTCGCTGGTTCGAGTCCAGTCCTCGCTACTAGCAAACAAAGGGCTTCCAAGAAATTGGAAGCTTTTTTTATTTCAATGGGTACAGAATAGGTACAGAATTTGGCTATTTTGGAAAGTCAATT